>Ga0325404_1000388_pt1 | contig 42877 bp, 28 predicted proteins | sample PopdelMetagenome_18_FD_205664 | JGI IMG/M metagenome (GOLD analysis project Ga0325404, IMG submission 205664) | Populus deltoides microbial communities from Bellville, Georgia, United States - Xylem-Control-R1 | ecosystem: Host-associated > Plants > Phyllosphere > Stem > Wood/Secondary xylem...
ATATAGAAACCCAAAAACACCTCAATAACATTTTTTTCGTTAAAAGAATACTTTGACACCAAGTTTTCTTATTTTTTCGATTAGAATCGGACTAACTAATCTTATTTTTTCAAACACCTAATAAACATCTTTAGAAACTAAAAAATTAATTTATCAACCTAAAAACTTAAAAAACAGTCCAAAAACACAAAATCAAACAATTGAAAAACTCTCTTTCTACCTTGATCTATTTTTTCAACTCATATTGGAAGTCCAAAAACACCTTAATAACACTCTTCTCATTAAGAGGAAAACATTGACTAAGCATTTTTTTTTTAATTTTTTCAGTCAAAATTAGATCAATTGATCTTTTTTTTTTCTCTTATCATTTTCTGATAACTCTCTTTTCTCTCTCAATCTTAAAGACCAAAACATGAAGAAAATAAAATTTTGGATCAAAATATAAAAACTTTAGAAAACAAGGTTTAAAATTAAAAAAATAAGTATAAGAACTAAAATGATAAAAATACACCGCAATTATAGTAAAAAACAAAAAGAGTACAAGAATTTGTTGCCAGTCAAATGTTTTACTCATAGTTTTAATTATATTTAATTAATAAAATCAAACATTAATTTAATACTGAAATCTTTTTTAAAAATCATGAGAAATCCTTGCAAAGTTAACCGAACAAAATCATTAACTGTAGCATTAAATAACTAAATTTGAAAGCACCAAATAAAAAAAAAAAAAAACTATATAACTCGAACAAAATCTATCACAGTCCTGAGTGTTTTAAGATACAATCTAAATTAAAAATGCCATGGGCATTAGTTTTATTTTTATTTTTATTTAAATATTTTAGTTATTTTTAATTAAATCGCACACCTGATACAGTAGTTTAACTAAAAAGTATAATTGCAGCAATAGATAAAATCCATGCAAGATGAGATTGATTCTTCGACAAATGTCGGGACTTCTGAACTAAAGACAGACACAAATTTAGATTCACCATATTTTCAAAGATTCTGTCCACGAGAACGGTCGGTTGGAGGAATTAGTTTCTAATAATTATTTTTATTTTTGCTTTCCATAGTCAAGGATTTAATTATAAAATAACTAATAGTGCGTGCTTGTCGAAACTAATTGCACAACCAGATCTGCTAATTTGGACCCTCCTGAAGAAAGAAGTGAAAATAAGCTTCTTTTCTTCGAGGTGTCACTGCCCACTTGAAGAAAGGGCAAAAAAACAAAAAAAAAAAACACACGTGTTTGGCCTATTCAGACTTTGACCCATACCATGTGGTCTTGCTTATACAGTCCAGGACTTGGACTCCAAGTGTCTCTCCTTTACTACCATTACCTAATAATGATACGACTACGTTTTATGAGAAAACTATCTCTACAAACACTCTACTATCCAGTCACAAACTCAAACCCAGTCCATAAAATCAATTTCAAGAACGGAATTTCAATGACTCCAGCATATAGCTTTATAATTTTAAAGATAAAAAACTATAGCTTTATAGACAACGACTTGCATGGAAAAATAGTATAGAACATATCTTAAATATATTATTTGGTATACTTAAGTGTTATTAAAGCGCTTGGAATATAAAGAAATGCACATTATGATGCTATCAAGATGGTATCTTTTGACTTTAAAATTTTATTTGTCTTTCAAAATTTATTGCTTGCAATTTATACAAATAAATTAATTGTAATCAGTATCTCAATATTTCAACACTACCCACTACCCACCTTGATTATTTCTATACTAATCAAGGTCTATGAACCTAGAAAATGAACTCCAAAACTCTCTACAAAAAAAAAAAAAAAATGTACCTGAGCTATGGAATGACAAAAGAAAGGCAAAGCAGAAAATGTTGAAAATAAGGCAAAAGAGCTTAGTGTGCAAAACATCTCTCATTCAATCTTTTTTTATACTGATTTTTTGAATAAAAAATTGATGTAAAATTAATTATAATAATTACTAGAATTTATTTTCACTATTTTCCTTAATTATTTGTAATAAAAAGAATAAAAAATATAATACTTTTTTGCCTTGAAACCTAAAGTTTTTCCTATGAAAATAAATTGTTTACGAGGTGGAAGGTTATTGTTTGGACTATTTATTCATGGGTTGGCTAAATAAAATGGGTTGGTAAAAATTAATTATTTATGGTCTAAATAATTAATTTACAACAAACCCAAACTCAAGTTCAAAATAGACTAAAAAAATAATTCTTTATAAGACAAAACATTATTTTACACCAAACCCAAACCCAAACCCAAATTCAAACAAAAACCCAATCCTAGGCCCAAGATGTAGGTCCCGGGACCCAAGGCCTGGGGCCAAACTCATGCTGATGCTCAAGTCAAGTGATCACGTATATGTGGCTTAAACCCAAAGCTCACTTAGCCTAATGCCTTTTCCTTTTAAAAGCTTAGGTGTCCTACATGTCTATTTTAAACTTCTCAACTTCTCACTATATAAGTTACAATAAAATCTTGTATTCTTTCAATGTGGAATATTTGAGATTAATTTTTCATTCACCTTTAATTTATTTTAATTATGTTAATATTTCATGTTAAAATACTTTTGTTCAAAAATAATTTTCAATAAAGTTTTAACCTAAAAAACAGAGTTTATTTCATTTTTAATGTGGTCTCAAATGTGTCCATTAATCATATTTTTTTTTAAATCTTTCTAATAACCCCCCATATGGATGGAAATTATTTGACCACTATACAAAAACTCGAAGATTTGTTGAGATAACAACCTGATAGATCACTACATTAGGATAGGTAAGGTTTTTGCCTTAAACCTTTCTTAATAAAATACTACCACATTTACTAAGCTAATTGGTGAATGCAATGTCCTGAACTATTCAACCTTTTACGTAAACCAAGACCATAGTACTCACATAGTTCCATACCTAGATTTTTTCTTTGATTCTCATGGTTGTGTATATATTTTAGCCGTGAATAATTCTTGAGTGATTCAGAGAATATATAGTATTTTATAAATTCTCAAAGAAAGGGATACATTTCTCACTTATATAAATGATCTTTCATTAAGAGTATTTTGTTATACTCCATTTGGTACACCAAGATATGAAAATTACTAAGAGAACAACTTACCTTTTATCATATTACAACCAGTACCTTTCTCATTATCTTTCTCATTATAGAAATAAATATAAAATAATAATTTTTAAGTGCTACCAAGAATGACAGTATTTAGTTTTTGGATTGAAGATATATCTTGAAATTTCTAGTCAATTAGGTAGGTTTAGCACATTATACTCTTTCATCTTTGAAAGCTTTAAACTCATTCTCCTTGATGAATTATATATAAGCTCTCTTTACAAACTTTTAGTTAGCATATCTGTAATATTTTTCTTTGAATTTAAATAGTTAACATAAATAATCTCATTCAAAAGCATTTGTTTAACGATATTATGTATATAATATATATGTCTAAAATTACCATTATACATGTTATTTTATGCCCTTTCTATTGTTGACTGACTATCATAAACTTTGAAGTCACTCGGTTTTTTTACTAATTTTATCAAGAGAAATAAACTTTGATTCTATCATGAATCTAATTATACATATTTTCAATTTTCATAAAGGATTTCCATTACAAAGTTGCTCCATCGAGTGTAAATATCCACTTAAATTCTCTCGTTAGATGGTGCGTTGAATGTAATCCCAATCGAATAATCGTACCCTTAAGCCATGCAATTACGCGGTCCTTGCCTAGAGAATTAGGCTTTAGCTCAGCTTTCCTTGAAGTGCAAAAGTACCAACAAGGAATCATGACCACTCTTTGTTTTTTTAACAAAAGTACAAATACTCATTATAGCTTCTCTTCTAGTCGCATGAACCATCAACTCTCCAAAAAAAGAAAAAAGAAATATAAGAATAATTAAGTGCCATGCTTCAGTAGTGTTTAATGATAGCCATACTGAAATGAACCTCGAGTGACAGCTTTTTGTAATGGTAGAAGTTTATTGTTTAGTCTAGGTGTGGCCCGCAGTATGTTGTAGGTGACCCTTCAACAAATTACTGAAATCATGGCCAACACAAGCAAAATAAGTTGAAGTTTCATGATATCAGGTTGCCGAGATGTTTTGGAGTGGGATTATGGTTGTTTTTTAAATTATTTTTTATTTAAAAATGTATTAAAATAATATATTTTTTATTTTTTAAAATTATTTTTGACATCAATGCATCAAAATAAATTGAAAACACCAAAAAAACATTAATTTGAAACAAAGAAAAAACATAATTTTTTTTTTCAAAAATGCTTTTAAAACGTAAAAACAAACAATGTCGTTATCTCTTGTATTTTTTTTTCTTAAAGAACTAAAAAATGAAGTATAAGAGGTAAAAGATGAAAAGGTGGATGTATTATCTTCAAAACCTAAATTTAAATCAAATACGAGTGGAGTGATATTTTATTGAGCGAAAATATATGAGAAAGTGTATGAGAATATTTTATTACTAACTTGATTTTTAGATTTTGATGATATCTTTCAAAGATGATACATCTCCATCGAAAAAGAAGAAAAACCAAGCTTTTATGTTACAGGTTATAGAATATCAACTTGAAAGGATTAATATGAGATTTGATGAGTGGTATGAACGAGTAAATAAAAGAGATGCTAAATTGCAAAATGAACAATTCCTAAGGGTTGCTAATGCTAGGAGGCAAGAGAAACTGAGGTTCTAAGCTACGAATGTTAATGATGAAAGGGCTTCTATGAGCTTAGTAAATCAGTGCAAGAAAATTACAATGCTATTTGCAGAAACAAAGAAAGTTGTTGATGATTGGAAAACTTCAAATTAGTGCGAAAGGATGCAAAACAAGAAAGAGAAGTTGCACGATGAAAGGAAGCAAAATGAGAGAGAGAAGCTCTTATATTCATACAGTGTCATTGGAGGTAAAAATTGGCAAAAAAAAGCTCTGAGGGCTTAAACAAGATACTAATAAAGTGGGTGCTACAGTTACTCCAGATCTTACCATTGTTTCTATTGGTGATTTAAGGATGAATCTTTTGAAGAGAGGGAGAATGACATGATCCATGCAAGGGCTGGACAATCAAATTTAGTTTTTGGCCTAATGTTTTCTAATATGTATAGTTTTACTCTAACAAACATAACTCTCAATTCGATTGTTGGATCAGATTGAAATTTCACCAAAACATTCTAGAGGTTTTATTTTATATTGAGTTCATTTCAAGTTAATCGAAGTTCAAAAAAGCATCACAATACATACTAGGAGTTGCTATATGAGTTTTGCTAATTGTTTCCTTATGATTTTTGGTCTTCTCATTTAGCAATGATTCTTTTTCTACAAGGATAATTTAGGTGGAAACAATTGAAATTATTTTGGCAAGGGTTTCTATGTCAGCCAATAACACTCTGAAATTTTTGTGTGATTTTTTATCTTTCCAATTATCGTATACATGAAACAGGATTTTCTTTCTATATCATAAGGTAGCCTTGAGCTTACCACGTACCACTTTCATTATTAATTTTCATTATTTTTATAACCTATACATCATTTCTATTTAATAAACATACAATAATTTATTATATAATATTAACTAATTTTACAAACTTTTCCTCAAAATAAAATAATCCTTGAAGATTTGAACACGATCTCGAGATACCTTGGACAAATAGAAAAACACATGTAGAACACATAAGAACATAAAATAAGATTCTTAATATACAAATATTCATTTCAATTGATTACTTTATCAAATTTAAAAATAATATAACACAAGTATTCTTTCATGAAATTTTCTATCAATACCATGAATATTTCCATTACAATCTTCACTTACAATCTAATTCAATTATTTCTATAAAATCATCACAACTACTTCTAGTTCATATAGTCCTACATAGTTTAGAATCTCATTTTCCCCTTATTTAATCTGATCACATCTTGACTTAATCATTTATTTCATTAGTCTATCATACCACCCTTAACATTTAAGGTTATTACCTCGATTCATCATTCGCTTAACTTATTTCTATGTCTATAAATTATTTTTTAACCAATTGATTTTATATGTTAATCTAATCATCCATTGTGTTGTTTCCGACCCACTTACTTCTATTTGTATATTTTGATATTCCTCATGTCATTTATAGCTTGTTACTATCACTTTTCAATTCCCACATATAATATCTCAATCAAAGCTCATCCATATTATTTTTCATTTCCCCTAATAACTCATGCTCATTCATGGCTTATTTATCTAATTCTCATCGTGAATTATTCATTATACCATTTTATGACTCATTTATATATTTTTATATTCAAATATTTATTTTTGTCCATTTAAGGCACGCTTGTGCGCACACGCTCTCTCTTTCTCTCTCCCTCTCTCTCTCTCTCTCTCTCTCTCTCTCTCTCACACACACACACACACACACACACACACACATATATATATATATAAATATTTCATCCTCAATTATTCATTTGGCCAATTTATGGACCATCTATATATTTTTCATACATAAATATTCATTTATAACATTATAACCAAAATTTTGGCTGTATGTAATTTCAAGTCTCAAATATCCCTTATGTCCATTATCTTGACATATTCAAATATTGTCCCATCTTAAGAAGTTCTTATGCTAATTTTGACATTGTCAATTAATTTTTTCCATTTTCTATATTTCTTTTATCTAGGGTCGTTGTTGTGACCAAATCAAAATTTTCATATTAAATTCTACCATTACGGTCAATTTAATTAAATTCTCACCATTCATTATGGTTTATTTTAATTTATCATATTAAAATTTTCTATTGCAGTCAATTTAATTTTTCATATATAACACTTCACCGTTATGATCCATTTACTTCGCAAAATATTCTAGTCCTATTGTGAAATATCCAAGACACAACAACAATTCAATTCAACAATTCTACTTACTGTTTATAAAATTTTAAACTTCCACACATGACAATCATTACTCAACCAATAATTCTATTATAATTTTTGTAATCATAATAATTAACAATTCACAAACTAAAAATACAAGACTTTGTACAAATACACAATTTCCTTTAACCAATAACCACAACCTTACTCTAAATGTTATTTTTTAAACCTTCACATTTACTTAGCATGTGATACCACACACACACAGTCCAATCTAACTATCATTTATACAATTCAAATAAAATCTTCACTTTTATACACATAAATCATGCTTACTCATATATTTCAAACACATCCCCAATTCCTATATATACCAATCATGTTCATTTATACTTTTTACTAACAATGCTACTTTAATTTTCCTTCCTAATACTGTTAAATTGGTTTATAATTACTCAATATCATAAATTTCCATATTCCACTACTTTCCTAAAACACATTCACAACATGAAATTTACACATCCTTATTTAAACACCTATCCCAATAATAATTTCTTATACTAATAAAACCATATGAACATACATTTACACATTATTCAAACAATAATCTTAGTCTCCCTCTAAAATCAGTGTGGATGGATACAAAATGAGAGAGAGAAGTTGCATGCTAAAAGGATGCAAAATGAGATAGAGAAGCTGCTATATTAATACACCGTCGTTGGAGGTAAAAATTAGCAAAAAAGAGCTCCAAAGACTTACATTAGAGGTTAATGAAGTGAGTGCATCTGTTGCTTTTAATCTTACTATTGTTTCAATTGGTGATTCAATGATGAATCCTTTTGAAAAGAAAGGGAATGATACGATCCATGTAAGGGTTGGGCAATTAAATTTGGTTTTTGGCTTAATATTTTTTAATGTGTAGTTTTACTCTAACAAGCATAACTCTCAATTCCATTGTTGGATCAAGTTGAAATTTCATCAGAAGTTTTGAGAGGTCTAGTTTTATTATTAGGTTAATCAAAGTTAAAAAAAGACATCATGATACTATCTAAAAGTTGTTGTGCAAGTTTTGCTATTTGTTTCCTTATGATTTGTGCACTTCTTATGTAGTAAGGATTTCTTTTCTACAAGGACAATATAAATTATAACAATTAAGATTATTTTAGCAAGGGTTTCCATGTCAACAAGTTGTGTTTTCTTTTGTTTTGTAGATTTTCTCATTAACGAGGTTTCCTTATTATTTAAGGACACTAGAGATGTTTTGCGCTTATATTTCTTAATGCATAGTCTTACATTGACAAGTATAATTTTTTATCCAACTGTTGAATGAAGCTAAAATTTGTTCATATAATTTTAAAGGCCTTATTTTATATAGATTTAAAATTTCATAGTGGCTAGACATTGGAAAGGCCATGTGATAAGCTCCAAAAGTTATTATGCAGGAATTGTGTTAGTTTCCTAGTTGATTTATAATTATTTTTTCTATTTTATTTATAACTTTTTTGTTATTTTTTTCAAACTTGTTTAGGATGTTTTTACCTATTATATATATAGTTATTTAGCTTGTATTTAGATTTTTTTATAGACTTTGATTTCAGAATAATCTATTATACATGTGAGGTAATTCTCTTAATTTGGTTCTTCATTGAACTACTATGACTTATCAAAGAATTAACCAAGCTTCACGACGTCTTCTACTTGTTCACATCTCTTTATAGGCATTGGGGGGTGCAGTTTCTATGGTCTTGGTGTTTCAATATAGGTTATTGTTTTGTCAAGCTCAATCACAAGTATAAATTTAGCTTTCTTGGTAATGATCGATCTAACTATGGGTTTTTAAATCTTTATATCTATGAGATTCACATCAATATCCTGACCAATATGGTGGAAGTTCAAAAGCTATTGATCTTTCATCAAAAGAACAACGAAAAGGTGAGAAAGTCATGTTAAGATTCTTCTTCTTCAGTTGTTAGTTCTAGATTGATTAAAAAAATGGTAGGAATGTGTTGTACAAAAGAATAAGGTGGAGAAAGAAGTTCTGAACAAATATCGTAAATATAAGTTGACAGTGCGCAAGTAGTAATTATGTAAAAAGAAAAGACCTATCTTCCCATGATTTGTTGAGTGATAGATTCCTTGCAATCATGCTTTTTTGACATAAAATGCAAGAAATATGCTACAAAAAAGCATGCATATAAATGAAAAAAAAGCAGTTATGTGAAGAGCACATCACATATCAACCTCTAAAGCATAAGCAACTAAGATGGGAATCCTTAAGCTGAGGTTTTTTTTTTTAAGAAGACTAATTGAGAAGCCTATCTTCTCAAGCATGCTATGAAAAATTAAAATGAAAAAAAAAATCACAAAGCTAGAAACTTATAAGAAGCTAATAATATGATGCAACAATACATGGATGGTTGGCAATGAAAAGGCTAAGAGAGCATTACCCTATGTTTCAACAATTTCATTAATTAGATGACATGGTAATGCAATCTACACCACCAAAAATTTAGACATGTTACAATTTTAGTAAGAAAATAACAGAAAAGGGTTGTCCATCTAGTCAAAAAGAGGATAGACCTAAAGTCTAAGAAGGCAACCTTATGTCTTAACAACATATGCATGTCTAACAAAAAAATATTTGAGAGAAGTTAACCATATGTTTCAACAATTGAATTAATTAGGCAACAATGTAGTGCACTTGACATAACTAAAGTTTTAAATATGAAATCATTGGAATTTAGAATAGCAATGGAGAGTTGTCCATCTAGTTTAAAAGAGAACGTCACTGCATTTAGGTAAGACCTATCCGTTAAGGTTCCTTTATTAAAAAGAAAAGTAGAATTCTTAAATATATAGCATAGATGACCTGTAAATCTAGAACAATTAACTAATTTATTAGCTCATTTTCTCTATATTCATCAATCCATTAATCTATTTAGTTAAGGAGACTGAACGAAAAAGCTTTCTAAGAGTTTGGGTTGCTTAAGCCATTAATTCCCTTTGAAAAGCCACACAAACACATCCAAAATGTTCAGGTAGGTAAGGAAAAGTTAAAAGGATGAAAAGAGATTCAATAGCATGCATAGATCTAAAAAAATTAGAAAGAAAACAAGTCCAACACCGAGGCAAATGGTGCATGAGCTAAAACAAGAGGGGGAGAAAAACAGTGACAGTGCAAAGTGTTGGAAAAATGAGTGAGCCACTCATGGATATGTAGGATGGAATCTAAAATGGAGATAAATTTTTTGAAAGACAATTTTTCTAGCAAATAATAGAGATACAAACAACACTATAAACATGCTAAAAAGCAAAGATATAGTTGCAACCTAGAATTACGCATCAGCATTTGACAAAAAATATGTTCTTTTATAAGAATCACCATAGGACTATTTATCGAAAGGAATGACAGCTCAAAAAGTTATTCTATGGGAGGAAAATAAATAGAAAAAGTAGTTTGTAGTTCCAAGAAAAGAGCAATGTGGTTCTAGGTTAAACATAAAGAAGTGAAAAATAAGCAATTAAGAAAGTACAACGACGTTGCTACATCAATGCTGTTAAGAAAAGAAATATGTTACAACAAATCAACAAAGCAGTAGAATCCACAAATCCAAATCACAAAGTCTTAAAAACTAAAATTAGTCAATGTTACAATAGTCAAATAAACAACAAAGAAGGTAAAACATTTAAGTGAAGTGAAAACACAAATTAAAGGGTTTAAAAGAGTTAGCTAACCAAGGAACAGACAAATCAATAATCGCATCACGGTCCTTGTAAATTGGCTCCTTCTCAATCCCACCCAGCTTTTTATTGCATTTAGGGCAACTCCAATACCACCATCTACTAAACAGGTTAGAATTGACAAACGCAAGGCCTGGCTTGAATGGAACAAAGCAAAAGCAAATAAACAAAACATAAGCTTGATTGGGAAAAAGAAAACAATGAATGAATTGTAGGTCAACCTTGTGGTCATATAGATACATGCAAAGAATTTCCTTCCTTGCTCGCTTGTTTTCATTATTTTGATCTTTAATTAACATAAAAATATTGGAAGATGAGGGAAGATGATGAATGTTTGAAGGGAATTTATGACTCTCATACATTTACAAGCATTTTTATAACATAAAATCAAACCACTTTTATGAAAAATAGAGCCATTTTTTTAAAGCCCTTTTTTGTACATCTCTGAATATATTTCTCACTTGCAATTTACTCATAATCATAGTGTATTCATAATAAAATCTTTTCTTTCTTTTGTGAACCCTTAAAATGATGATTTTCTTTTCTTTGACTTTTCATTTAGGATGATTTACTTCCATTGTTTATATTATACATTGGCAAGATAAAATATCAACGATATTTATCTTTTCTTAGTGAGATTACATACATTTATATATTGGATTATCTATTTAGTAAACATCTTTTCATTTTCTTTCTTAGGAAATATCCCTATCATTTTTCCTAAGTCCTCTTTCATATTAGTAATGATTTATTTAGTTAAATGAATAATTTGTCCGATTCAATAAAATTTATGTGGAGTTTTTTCGATACGAGTTCCTATCCAAAACTTAGTTCGAGCACTAATCCTGCAAAAACTCAACATTATAACCACAATTTCTCATCACCATGTAACACAATCCATCTAACAATTCCATAGGTAACCTAGCATAACTTGACCCATACTTCATTACATCCATATAATATCTATGATTTAATCATCCAATGCAATAATAAGTTTTATATTAGATCTAATATATATGATGCATGCATAATTAAATCTAAGCTATTATAATTATAGATTTATGTACAAATAGTCCAAATCTATTACAAGTATACATTCATTAATTACAATCCCAAAAGTATATAAAGGAAGACAACATTCTACATACATAACAAAAGATGATGGCAATAAAGTCTGGCTAGCTATAACAAAAGAAAGTAGTTACACCATTATTGTTGTTATGGCAAATGGTAAGGGCATGAAACACACACACACACACACACACATATTGAATTAGCTATCAATGTAATTTATAGAAGCAATTTAGTACTATGCAATAAATTTTAACATTTTGCAATTCATTGCAACTAATTCCATTATTCCTATCATTAAATACACAACTCCTTGCATTCTCTATTGGCCTTTCCTAGACCATATTATCTATTTCTTAGCTTATCACTATTAACTCTTCTCCAACCATTTATTATTCTAGCACACACTTCACATTGATGATCTTTATATTCATTTATTCATCAATCATATAACTTAACTCATATGTTTAAATTTACTCATTCCATGCCTTTAATTTCTTTTGTGAAATCATCTAAATGATATTAGATCTATAGACCGTACTTGGTGATTAAATCATAATCCTTCTCAAATCACAACTCATGTTTTTGGGTTGATTCATCAATTCCTAATATGCAACCATGTAAGCACTTACATAAAAGAAAAACATAATGTGAGCACCAGTAAAAATAAATGGTAATGTTAACATGAAACGATAAAAAAATCATAAATAAAATAAATGGTGAAAAAGACAAATAAGTATAGTTCGAAATAAGTAAATGTTGTTAGGGATTTATTGGGATAATTGATGATATTGACGTAATGATGGAACAAGAAAATTTAAATTTTTAGTATAAAACCACCTACTGACTAATTCTATTCTATCACACTTAACTTTTAATTTGATAGTTGGATTGAGCTGAAATTGTACAAGAGGTCTCTTGACATATTATTACCCTACATTGGTTTAAAATTTTAGATTAATCTGACTTCGAGAAGGGGTTGCAATTTAAGCAGTAGTCGGGTAGTTTATGTGAACAAAAATTTAAAAAGGTATAAGTGAGGGCTATTTTGTAAATAAATAAAACATACCCTCCCCCTCCCTTTATATAACAACAATTGAACATTTCTAATGGCAAAAGAAGTCACTATATCTGATTTTTAAAGAAAATAAAGAGAAAACACTTGGGTAAGGTAAGATTTAGTGCATTAAAATATGGGTAAGTGAAAATTACAAGATTCAAGCAAGGGTCTTGCAAGTTAAATGGAAGAAGAGGAGGTGAAGGAAAAGCTTGATTTTCTTGTTTATTTCTTCTTGATTTCTAGAGATTAAGTGGTAAGAATTCTAGCCTAAAGCTTGACTTAAAATCTTGGTAGAATTGAGATGATTTGTGTGATGAAATGCAACATGGAATTTGATTTTGCATGTAGAGATGTTTGAATAAAATATTTATTTTAGAAATATGTTTTTTGGCATGAAAAAGGGTTGGGTCAAGTAGTATTTGGAAGAAAATTTGAAGGAATATGTGTGCTCTTGATATGGGAAGTTTCAACCACACCTATGAAGGGAGAGTTTGAATTTGTTAATTTAATTAGCAAGAAATTTGTGTTTAAATGTGTAGTATGATGAATTTAATGAGTGGGTATGAGATCTATTATATGAAAGCTTAAAGAAAAATCATGTTTTCTTAGGTAGGGCATATAGACTTAAACAAATAAATTCATGATGGACATGATTGATTTAATTGTGAAGAGAATGGTTTAAATTGAGTTACATAAAGTATAACATGATTTATTAATGAAAGATTAGGAAGAAATTCAAAAGAAGAATTACACTTGCCTTTATAGGCATATTCGACTAACAATGGAGGGAGGAAGAAAACATAAGTTTGGATTTTATTAACAAATTAATATGTTCTTTATGTATAATATGGTTGCTTGTATTGAATTTTTATGAAGAAGTAATTAAAAAGGAACATAAGGAAAGTGGTTATGTTTCAGCCTAGATATAAGAAAAAGAGCTTGGGTTAGTTTGAATTGATTGCCATGTAAATTAAGTAGAATTATGATAGTAAAGGTAATAAATAAATGGATAAGGTGTTAATTAGGAAAAAAAATGTTTGGTTTAGTGAAAAGTGAAAATAAAAGAAGAGTATGAAAAGTGAAGGAATTAGACTTAATAGGCATGGAACTTGAAAAGAAAACTCTTTGTTTATTTAGTGAGTTTTAGTCAAAATTGAATAAAAATTGAAGAATTGTGTTGAGAAATCATATGAAAAAGTAACTTAAATGATTATGTGATGCATGAGAACATCTAGTTTTTTTTTTTTAATCAAAATTATGCTATCTATAAAGCTAAAATTCTTAGACAATTTTGCTACATGATTTTTTAACTAAATTAGAACTTAAAAACAATGGTATCTGAAGAAGGTTTCTTCATGAAAGTTATTGATATGAATGTTAACTTTCAAATGATACTGAATTTAGGATATAGCAAACACTCTAAGAGAACGGGTCACCATAGTCCAATCAGAGCTAGAAATCTAGAAGGAAGAATTGAAGAAGCTGAAAGAATAGTATCTAGAAGCTGAGGGAGAGTTGAATGAGTTAAAACAGAAGTTGAAAGAATAGCAAGATCACATTAGTAGATTTGATGTCTAGATGAACACGAAGATAGCTGAGCTTGGCAATGAACGAGAAGAACTTTAAAGGGCTAAAGACCAGATCCAACAGATCGAAAAGATAGTTCAAATATTAAATAGAAATAACAAGTCACTAATTGTAGCCAATAATGCGCTGCTCCAAGACAACACTATGTTCCACTACAAAATAGAGCAAATGAACAGGTTAATTGATATGATGGCTCAAAGGACAAATGAATTACAAGTGAAAGCCTATATGATCCACAATAGTGCTAATAGATACGAGGATACTTGAATGATATTTTAGCTTTCATAAGAAATGTATCCAACAGGGGCATTGATTTTGAGAATGAATAGAGATTTATAGGAATCTTATCCCTATATGTGAAAACTCTTTGTAAAAACTATTTGCCTTTATTGAATGAAAAAGGCTCAAACCCACTTTTTATATTGTACTTTCCAATGTATATAAAATTTAACCGAGTTAAGGACTTGGGAAAGATCTTTTCAGATTCATCAGACTATGGATTCTGCCTGTATTCAAGAAAAAAAATTCAAAGATTAGCTCTTTCCAGTAAAGAAGGTCATTTGAAGGTTTAATTTCTGCCAATACAAAGATAAAAATAGTTTAATTTTAAAAATATAAGATTATGAGATACCTTGAAGGTTATGTGAATGCAACTCTGAAACATATCATTTTGAGTGCGCTTTTGTGCCACGTACTCTATCATCTGTGAAATGATTTTCTTTTGAGTGTGCATTTGAGCCGTCATCATCTAGATAATACAATGTTTATCTCTTTTACATGGTGCTTTTAACACTATTTTCTTCTTAATATGCATTTGAGCCCTTGTCTTCCAGATAGCACACTATTTTGCCATATCTCTTTTACATAGTTCTTTTGACACTATTTTTTCCAAGTGCGCGTTTGATCCCTCACCATCCAAATAATGCGTTGCTTAGTCCAATCTCTTTTATATAACGCTTTTGAAATTATTTTCTTTTGAGTGCGTTTTTGAGCTCTCTCCTTCTAGATAACATGCTATTTAGCCCTATCTATTTTACTTAGTGCTTTTAGTATTATTTTCTTTTAAGTGTGTCTTTGAGCCCTCACCCTCCAAATTGTGTGATGTTTAGCCCTTATCTCTTTTAGATAGTGTTCTGACACTATTTTTCTTTAAGCACGCCTTTGAGGCCTCCTCCTTTAGATAGCGTGATGTGCAACCTTATCTATGTTACATAGTTTTTTTGACACTATTTTCTTCTTAGTGCATCTTTGAGCCCTCACCTTTAGGTAGTGAGTTATTTAGCCTTATCTCTTTTAAATAGTATTTTTGACATTATTATCTTTTAAGTGCGTCTTTGAGCTCTCACCCTCTATATATTATCATTATTGAAAATATTCTTGAATATCTCATCATTTTGGAAAGGATTAACCACTTCTTGATTTGGTAAATCCATATTATTTTAACTTTTTTTCTTTACAAGCTTACTATATAAAGTCTCTTATGAGACTTTCTATCATAAGCATTGTAAAAAAAAGGTAACTATCATAACTTAATTTTGGTGTCCCAAAAAAATTTCCTTTTCTTTTAAAAATAAAAATAAATAAATAAATAAATAAAATAAAAAGACAAATGACTTGATTGGAAAAAAAAAATGGCTCAAGATGGATTTATATGCATAAATAAGAGATGAAGAAACCTAACTAAACCTTTGACAAAATTGAAAACCTAATTGCACCATTGAAGGACCCGAATATGAAGAAGAATGTAAAATCAAGGTTAACTTAAAGTGAAAATCAGATGAATTTGCATAAGAATTAAGTTTGAAGACTTAATTAGACTTTAAAATGGTTGATTTGATTTAATCATAGACCTAATTAAGTTTAAAAAATAATTTGGGCCAAAATTAAAAGAATTAATTAATTGCAAGTTAGACTTTTATGTGGGCTAAATTAATTTTTATTAAGGATTTAATTGGTGAAAAATTAAATTTGAAAGCCTAATTTAGGATTGATTGAGAATATTAGAATTTTGAAGGACCAAATTTAACTTTTACAAGCTTAATCGGATAAAACCAATGGCGAAATTACAAGAAAATAAAAGTTTACGGGTTTAGGTCTAATTGAAGAAATTTAGAACTAAGGATCAAGATGCAAAGGGCGTGAAAACATAGAGAATAAATAGGGGTGAATTTGAAGAAATTAGAAGTTTGAAGGTTAATTGAGGATTAAATTAAAAATATCTAAGACAAATGTTGAAAAAAACACTAAAATCAAAGGGTCCTTTTGAAATACAGTAGGAGTGAAATAGAATTGATTCTTAAATTTAGATTCAATTGAACAAATTGGAGATTGAGGGCTAAAATCAAAAGGGAAATTTATGACCTAATTTAATCTAATGTTACGATTTATTTAAATAAAACGATGTCATTTTGCCTAATATTAAGACAAAAAATAATAATAAAGGCTAAATGACATGTTGTTTGGCACTATTCATCATCTTCGTTTTAAAAACCCGAATATGCCTGGTTTTGAGGCCACTTTGCAATGTTTTTTTTCTCTCTCTTATACCCTTGCCAAACAAGACAAAAAAACACCTCCCTCACACCTTGACATTGTACTACACCTCGATATGGTTCCCACCATATGGTTACCCTTAGAGTTTTTGCAACGCTAGTCCATAGAGATTGACCCGATCAACCTTAACAACTTGGTTTTACAGTAGCAAGTTGTTGGCTTGTTACCAATATTTGTGATCCATTCCAAGTGAATCAATAGCTAGGATTCGAGCCTGAAAGAAATCCCAAACATCATCTCCACTTTCTAGAAATAGGAGTGGATATTCCAACCAAGTAAGGAGGAGTGACCGAAGCCAAATAAAAAAAAAGTCTCATTGTACCTAAATGTATGTAATATCTATCTAAAATTAGAAAGCATGCTTATAAACATTGTGTATATTATAATATTTAAAAATTACACTAATAAGTCTTTTATACATTATGTGATACAAATTGGACGTCCACTAAGACATCACCTTGAAATAAAACTTGTATGCATAAAGAATCTGAAACCAAAACTAGACCTAAAATAGTACAAGGAGTCCAACAACAACATGTATATCCTTGTCCTTGGAAAATAGAGAAATATTGTGTTGTAGTTTGAAGCAGAAAAACAATTTGTTTGGCTTAGTGGCGTAGCCATAATTGTTTTTCAACAGATCGATTAAAGAAAAAAAATACACTTGTAGAAAATATGACTTTACATAGAAAACTTGCAGTCATGTTTTGGCTATCAGCAAGACCAATCATTTGAATGAAGTTGATTATGTCGTGAACAAGTTTGTTAAGGCTATGCGAATTGCATACAATAATTAGAGGGCCAAAGGTTTATCTGAAGACTAAACCACATATTCATCCAATAATGATAGAGATAAAACATGCAAAACCTAAGAAACTTAGGATTAGAGAATCTTGGGAGCCTAATAATGGTGTTATAGAATTATCTAAGAAAGATAGAGTAATGAAGTGCTCAAATTATCATAAAAGTGGCATAACAATAACTTTTTTCCTCATAAAGATAAATTATATTACTTCTATTAAAATTATTATTTTATTGCTTTTGTATTTATAATATAATGCACATTAAAAATAATATATTCATGTTTATGATTGTATAAAGAAAAACAAGGGTAAGGTTGCAAATCCATATAGTGCCAATATAAATGTTTGTATTAATATTGGTATGAACATTTATGCTAGTTTTGATGTTGGTGGTGCATATAATATAAATGAAGATATTGTGTTAATGTGAGTAGTGTAGGGAATGTTTTAGTTGATGTTAGTGGATTTTTTGGGGTGAGAATGGATTTTGATATTAATAGTATAAGGGGTGTTTAGTTGTTGTTTTTGTGGTGAAGATGGTGGTTGTGTTTCTTTTGGTGATAGTGATGGTGTCTCTACAAATATGGATGTAGATATAAGTATTATTTTGGTTGAATCACAAATTAATATGAGTGTCCATTTTAAATTTCATTGTTTAATTCAATAAATATGTGTCTACTTCATTGAACTGTAGCTTTTTTGTTTATATATATAGTGCTTGTCATGAAAACAAATAAAAGAAGAATTATATTTCCACATGAAGCATTAAAAATACCAAAATGAAGCATAAAATGAATGAAGAATCTTAGTTGTAGTTCATGATTTGTGGATGTGGATTCATCAAATTGTATAACATTATTGCTTAGTAAAATAAAAATTAATTACTAATTTTGATGTTGTTGGTGATTGAAATTAACATTGAAGATTACTTTCTATTGGTATACTAATTTTGATATTATTCACCTTCATATCATTTCATTTTGAATTATAGATTTTGATTTTAAATTATATAATGGATATTAGTTTTATTAAAAAGATTATTGTTTTTTTTTAATATAGTTGATTTAAAAAAATTATTGCAAATCATAATAAAATACTCAAATTAAAATTTAGGAACCACTTTTTTCATTCATGACTAAAATGTGTTATATCCCGATCTCATTGTTAATTCATTAAAATAACAACAAAATAAAACTTGACATGATAAACACTAATCCCAAGTAATTCCTCTTCTTCTATTTTAGTCATCAATTATTTCTTCTCCTTATTGACATTGAATTTCAATAATTATGTTGAGAGATCAAAAGCTTTAACTCTTCTTCCAACATGTTTTTCTCGGGTTCTAATTGAAAAATAATGTCATAGAGCTCTCTCTCACACCTATTTAATTCAAGAAATATCTTTCCATCAGGTTTCCCAAACTCTTCGACACAATAGAAATTATAATTTTAAAATTTTATCAGGAGTTTAAGGTTCTTGTTTGATAATATAAGGTTATTTAGGGTTTAAGAAAAGATTGCTTGAAGATTAGAACTCTTTTCTAAGGTTTGGTCAGATTTTTCAATGCTAGGTTGTTGCAAAATAGTAATCTATATGAACCACTAATGAGAAAAATCCTAAAACACTTTTAGAAGAGAGATCATTATGTTTTTGAGTGCTAACTCTTTCTTTTTGTATTTTTAGGAGTTTTTCTATATTATATATTCTATAACAAAACAACTAATAACTATAAGGTATGACATTCTATTTATAAGAAAAACCTGATAAACCTATAAATAGAAAAATATCATATATTTTTTTCCAAATAATATCCCATATATTATTTCATGAAAGTTTTAGAAATTTATTCAATCAAGTTTATACTTAAATTTTTCAAGTCTAGAATTACAATCTCTTATATTAATTACATTATAGTCCTCTATTTCTAAACTATATTTACAATAAATTCACTTTTGTTTAATTATTCTAATTTAATTTATAACTAAGAGGTCTTATTGTATGCGGCCTATTAAGTTCATAATAAATTGACCCAAATATAAATCATAATCCTTATCAAAATAAAATTAAATAATTTCATTTATTATCAATTTAACAATTAATTAATTTATATTTGAAGATCAAGTATATACTCTTCATGTAACAACCCCAAATTGTACATTTCATAACAATACTTTGCATGAAAAATATAAGAATTGTTTTTTCATTGGTTAATCAATAACCTTTTCCATTTGATTAATTTCATGCAATCCTTTTATGTTAGAAATAATTTTAACAAAATTTCAGCAGAGTTTTCGCATGAAAAGAAACCTCCCAAAAATCACACATCCTGTAATTGATACATCAACTTTTCATATACATAAAATCCAACCATCTTTGATCACCATATCAATTTCAACATATCCAGCAGCCTCAAGCTTACCACTCCACTCCATCATCTTTCCCATCATCAATGTATGTGTATATATATATATATATATATATATATATATATAAAATCATTTAAGCATACATTACAATTTCAATACACATAATAAAAATAATTATTAATTTAAAATTACATGTATGATAAATCTAGTTTCAAATTAGATATTCATTTAGTTACATTATTTGTTACATAACCAAAATGAGATTTTTAAGACATTTACATACAAAGTAGATACTTAATCTATAAATGCAAACAAATAATCTATTGCTCATGTCTGGTAAATGACGTACGTGAAACATAATATACATTAACATAAATAAACATTTATATTTCATCAAAAAGTTTGTATTAAACATGTATAATCAAGATCCCATTTTGAAAATTTCTCTGACAATAAGAATTTAATCCACCATCTTTACATATGGCCAACCATTCAGTCCTATTATTGGTGCACATATGCGGTGTCGCATCAATCATTTTTCTGGATCGAGGTCTCTTTGGTGATAGGAAAAAGAACAAGGAATTCTTGTTTTTTACCAGTAAAAAAGGGATGGAGTCGTCACCTAATATTTTTTATCACTAGGAACCATAACTGGTTTTAGAGTTTGGATAACAGGACTGGTTGTATATATAGAGGACGTATTATCCCTAGTACACCTTATCTATAGTAAGTTGTATTTTTTTATTTGTCTGATATAAATTAAGGTATTGATGTGCTTTTTAATTGTTGGTATTTCTAAAGTTTAAGAAAAGTCTTTATCAGTAAAAAGTTTCTTATCTTATCAGGTTAAAACCAATCCATTCTAGAGTCAAAATATATTTCTATATTTTTTCTTTTAATATCGGGAACATATCTTATGTAAAAGTTTGTAATCCTTGATATTGGAACAAATAAAATAATATTTTTGATATTTTAAAATGTAGGCCAAGTTCTCATGACTTTAATAAATTGGTTACTAAATCCAAAAATACATGTAAAAATAAAAGATTATTTTTGTGATTTTTTATTATGCTAAAATATGCAAATATACTTTTTTTTTAGAGACTTGGCCCCATATGAAAAATAAAAATAAAAATTATATTTTTTAATAAAGAGTTTTGTTGTTTTGTGGAAGGAAACTAATTTATTTAATACTAGAAAAACATCTCGTTTGGAGGTCACAATTTCAAATATTAAATATAATATTAAATACAAGAGGGTAAAAAAGGTGAGGCACACGAAATTAATTGTAAAATTATTTCTTCAAAAATTTGAAAATTTATTAAAAAATAACTAAAGCTGTGTTTGGCAAAACACTACAAAAAAAATAGAAATACAAGGCTTGAAATTTTTCTTGAAATGTGTTTGCTAAATAAACTTTACTAACCCAAAATTTGCTTCTTTTTTTTTATAATCTTTTTTATCAATCCTAACATGACCTTAAGGCTCTTCATAGACTTATCCCAACCATATAAGCTGGGCTTTCTAGCTGTACAAGATATGAAATTTTTTTTGGAATATGTTTGCTAAATAAACCTTAGGAACCCAGAAATTGCTTCTTTTTTTTTACAAAATTTTTATCAAGCCTAAGATGGCCTTAAGGCTTTTTATAGGCTTAGTCTAACCATAGGGGCTGAGCTTTCTAGCTGAAACCAAAACTAACATAAGCCCAGTCCAAAACTTATGCTAAGATCTGAATCCGAACAAAACACATAAGCCCATATCACACATAAGCCCATGGAAAGTAGTGGGCTTTAGCGAAATCATCAGCCATGAAACTTATTAAGCCAGGTCCCAAGATTAAACCTATCTTCACCGACCCATTACGATAGCAAGAATGAAACATTTGCTGGACATAACTCTTTAACGTGAAGGCTGGAAGAGAAACTTACCTGCGTCTGAGTTATCGAAATGGTTGGGAATGGATTGAAGGCTCCTGCTCACGGCATGAAGGGAAAGTTGCTGGTGTGGGGTGGCTGTTGGTGGTGAACCACGGCTGAGGTTGCTGGGCTGCTGAAGCTTAGAACTCCTGCTCACGGCCTGTACTTTCGATTGATTCTTCTGCTTCTGTTCACAGTGCTGCTGGCGACTGGAATCTCTCGGTTGGAACAAGAAAAACGAAGCTGCTGTGAAAAGAGAAGGACAGGGAGTGGACGTTGCTTAGCCACTGTAGAGAGACTGCTGCTGCTCACGTTGCTGGCCTTGAACAGCAGAGAAGCAACTGGAGTTTGCTGCTGTCGTGACCGAGAGGAACAGAAAACTCTGGTGCTGCTGCAACTGGGAGGACAACCACTACTGCTGTTGCTGAGGAACTGCTCACAGTGCGGAGGAGAGAAACTGCGCTGCTGTTGTCCACGGCTGAAACAGAGGAGAGGAAGTGCAGCTACTACCGCTCAAGGCTGCTGCTGCTGTCTGTTGCTGGATGAGAACCGGAGACCGGTGCTGTGCTTAAGATTACAAATATCGGTATAAGTACTAGCTAATCAACAAATTAAATTATTCAAAGAAAATCTTAATGTAATAAGAAATCTAATATACTATTTAAATAAGAATGGTAATAAACTAATTTATTATAAATTTTTTTCAATCAAGAATTCCTATATTAACTAGGGTTTTGTTTGTTTCCAGAAAAACAATTTTCTAGAAACTATTTTTCTTATTTTTTTATGTTTGGTAAACTTATGAAAAGTTAGTAAAAGAAAACTAAATTCTAGTCAATGAAAAAGTTAAATTTTAATGCTTGGAAAGTGTTCTTATTTTCTTATCTTTGAAAAACACTTTTCTTTCTTTACAAAGAAACATCTTATTTTGACTTACGAATATTGAAACAAAATCTCTCCCTCTCTTTGTCTCAAATAGTTTTATTGGAAATCTTTATAAAAAAAATATTTTTATGTGACTGTTGCAAATCTCTCTCTCAAATCTCTTTACTGGAACAAAAAATCATCATAATAATTTCCTTTTTATTCTCTCTTATATGTAACAAACTTTATTAAAGCATTGAATCATCTTATTTCAGGTAACCCTTTTCCTTAAATATCTCTATATTATTTGCCTTTTGTTTTCCTCTTCTTTGTTAGGATTTGTAGTTGTGATTGAGGTATAAATCTTGTGATCTTGTTAATTTGTTGTGTTTTTCATGTTTTGTTTGGTTTTTGGGAGAAAAAAGAAACATAACAATCCTATGCTTTGTTTGGTATAGGATCTCAGGATCTTGCTTGTTAATTTGCTTGTTGATTCAATCTTAGATGTTTATAAGAAACGAAATGGCCTTCGCTTTAAAAAATCTCAAATGCTATTGTTTGGAATTATTTATACAATAGACTATTCATATTTTTGAAAATTATAGGTGCTCTAATGAATGCAAGTAAGATAGTCCTTCAACAATTTCTATCGCAATTTTAAGTCTAATTTCCCATGATAGTACTCAATTTGGTTTCTCTATACTAGGAGAAACATGTGTGTTAGGAGCAAAAATAAAGTTATACAATGTTGAGATTAATATTGCAGTATATAACTCTAAATTGAGAATGATTGATTTTCTCCTTACTGGAAAATAAATGGTAGTCTAAAGAAAATATTTGGTAGTTTAAAGCTTATTTTTTGCATGTATTCATAGACAAGGATCTTCTCTTCACTTTCAAGACAAAATACCCAAAAGCTTTATAATGTTCGAATGAGACACCCTTCTTAGTAAATTGATCTCGGACTGTACCAATAAATGATGGCAAGTAAGAGCACAAACAGTTTGTTACCATGAAATTGTATAGGGATTGAGTGAATTTTGCAAGAAAATTATATTTTCAAACCATAAAATATAAGGATCGAGAACTCTCACCATATTATAGTATTGAGCCATGTTATTTGCATATGTGTGCACACCGGTTACTGCCAAACTTTACCACCAACTTGACCATTCAGTATCTACTGCTAAACTAGTAATCCACTTTAAGGCCTTGTTTGTTTATAGAATCAAATATCATTGCAATAATTATGATACATTATCAGCTCCTTTTATTTCTAACTTTTTAATTTATAATATGTGTTAGTTTGATCATAATTTCTTGTATTGATTGTGTAAGTATTTGATATGCTTTTTGAAAGTTTATTTCCCTAAAAATTTTAGGTTCCGTTATCAGAAAACTTCACTTTTTTATTATGGATAGTAAGATTATTCATACAGCATGTATGAGAGTAACTGTAAATGTTATAGTTGCAAGGATAACTGTTATTGAACGAGAAAGAAATATAATTTATATACCAAAACAACCACGTATAAATGTAATTGCTCAACGAGAATTATATATTTATAGCATTTTGAATCGAGGTGATAGACATTGCGTGTCGTATGAAACCAATTGTATTATATAATTTGTGTGATGTTCTCACAAGTCGTGACCTATTACGATCATGTGTCTATTAAGGAGCAAGTAATTGTGTTCTTACAAATTATAGGCCGAAACTAAATATTTCATTTTATTAGTGTTATATACTATATGTCTGTTGAAACTATCTATCGTTACTTATTGTATTAAAATCAGTTCTTAAGTTATACAAACACCTTATTAAAGATCCAGGAGATACAGTTTCCACGGAGATAATGAACAATCGTAGATTCTATCCTTATTTTAAGGTATGAGAAGAATACCAATATTTTTATACATTAATTAATTACATCTATAAGAAAAGGTTATAAATTATTTTTTCATGTTTATATAGGATTGTGTGGGAGCAATTGATGGTACCCATGTTCCTACAAATGTTCCTGTTGAATTAAAGGAAAGTTTCGAGGTAGAAAAGAGAGAGCACTACAAAATGTTTTAGCAGCTATAACTTTTAATTTAAAGTTTATATATGTTTTAGCTGGATGAGAAGAAAGTGCACACAATTCTCGAGTTTCAGGTGATGCACTATCAAGACCTAGTGGTCTAAAAGTTCTAGAAGGTATAAATTAAATATTTATTATATGCAATAAACATATAAATTGTCTAATTAGATAAAGATAGTAATAGGTTTTTTTTGTAGAAAAATATTATCTTGGTGATGCTGGTTACGGTATTCGAAAAGGAATCATTTTTCATTCTCGTGGAGTTTGATACCACTTGAATGAGTTTACAAAACATTCACCATAAAATAAAAAGGAGCTATTTAATCTTCGACGCTCTTTATTGAGAACCGTTATTGAGCGAGGGTTTGATATTTTAAAGAGTTGTTTTAGATCAATTTATGAAAAACCTTTTTGGTCTTATGAAACATAAGTGAGTGTTGTGCTTGCATGTTGTATATTCATAATCATATAATGGGAGTTGATTCTTACGACTTTCTTATGAAAGAAATATGTTCAGAAAGTGAACCAATTAGAAGAACAATCAACTTAAGCTAATAAGAGTAGAGGGAAGAGAATAAGGAATGGATAACAAAAAGAGAAATGATTGCATCAATCATGTAGAATGACTATAACACTAAAAAAAACTAGTAATTGAGTGTTAATTGTATGTGTTTATTTTTATTATGTCTTTCTTGAGTTTGTATTATCTTTGTTATATATTTGGATTGCTTATTGACATTATTATAATTTCTCATATATTTCATGTATTCTTTTTTAAATATTAATTCTATTTTTTTTGTATAAAATTAAGTCAATCTAAATATTGTATGATTTTATTTTGTATAAATTTGTGATTTTTTTTTTGTAGAAATGAGTACCACGAAGAATAAATAATGCAAGAGTAAGCACTTCACATGGTCTAAGCCTATGTCTCACATGCTACTTGAGATATTAGCTGAGGAGGCACTATTTTGTATAAATTTGTGATTTTTTATAGAAATAAGTACCACGAAGAATGAAAAATGCAAGGGTAAGCACTTCATATGGTCTAAGCCTATGTCTCACATGCTACTTGAGATATTTGCCAAGGAGACATTTAAAGGAAACAAGCCTTCTTCCACCTTTAAAGCATAATATTTTGTTTAGGTAGCTATAAAAATTAGTCAAGAGTTCAACGTGCGATGCGAGCCTAAGTATATGGACAATCATCTCAAAACTGTTAAAAAAAATAGGGAATAATAACCAAACTTAAAATAAAAGTGGCTTTGGTTGGGATGATTGTTTAAAGATGATTACGGTTTTGAAAGATGTATATAATGAAGAAGTAAATGTATGATAAATAGTATACTCTTTGTAATTTTTACATTTACTTTTGTTTCCAAAACTTTATACAAGGAACTCAAAATTGCATATTCTAATCTTTATAAACAGGCACATCTCAATCATGACAAGTATCTCAACAAAAAACTTGATATGTATGAAGCAATGACAATTGTTGTTGGAAAAGACATGACAACCGGAAATTATGCCAAATCATATACTAATATCAATCTGGAAGAGAAAACTGAAGTGAAATCTATTTCAATTGAAAATGAAGGGGAATATAAAGAAACTTCAAAAGGTAAAGAGACATCTTTCTCTAGTGTACAAAAGAGGATACATAGGAAGAGAAATCAAATGTATAAAGATGATGTTGTTGAAAAATTATCTAAAAAGATTGGAGATGTAGTGTTTGTAATTCAAAGCCTAAGCAAAAATCAACTTGATGTTAATAAGCTATATACAAAATTGATGAAAATTGAAGGTTTTGAGGAGATCACGGGATCATTTTTGGTGATGTTTTTGATTATTTGGTCCAAAATGAAATGTTGGTAAAAGCATTTATGGCAAAAAATGCTAATTTGAGGAAAATTTAGGTTCAAAATTTTATGAACCAACACTACTACAGACCTGATTGCTAAGATGATTTTACTATGATAAAAAAATCTATGTTTGTTATTTGACAAGTATGTTTACCTGTTTTTTTTTTTGTCTAGTATGTTTATGATTGTTAATTTGAACTAATATGCATGTGTATGACATTAGAACTTAATATTTATGCATGACAATATTTGATGTAAGATGTTTATATTTATTTCTTAATGCTTAATTGATATATATTAAAAAGATAATTGTCTATACCCTTTTAAAAAATAAACAATCTTTATCCAAAAACCCATCAAAATATTTTTGTATCTATTTCTCTAAAAAAAAATATTCATACCAAAAAAACACAAATATCTAACTCTTAGTACCATTAACTAATTTGAATTTCTTAATACTGTCAAAAAATTATTTTGAGTGTTTACAAATGAAAAAATATTAATTGGTTTTACTTAAAATTATCTCACAAGGTTATATATCTATAATATTATATTTAAAATATTTATATTACATATATAGCTATATATAAATATATGATATAATAAAAAAAAACTCATCATTATACTTTTAGTTCTCATTCTTATACTGTCAGTGATTAAATATTTATATTTAATATTCTATATATGTAAGAAAAACTTTTTTTAAAATAAAATATTAAAACATTAATAAGTTATTTCCTAACTTATTTTTCATGACATAACCAAATGTTAAAAAATGTCATACAACTTTTTTTCCATGACAGTACCAAACATAGAAAAATAATTCACTTTTCTAGAATTTATTTTTCAAGGAAATCACTTTCCAAAAGAAAGTTACTTTCCAACAAATAAACAGGGCATAAGATTCCTTCTTTAGCTAATATTAAAACTCTTATAAACTCTAAATTATATTAGCATAAATCTTAGTTGATATTGAACTTCAACACTCCCCCTCAATATCAACTGTTATTATTCTTCATAACTCTTAGGATATCTGTCATCTTTGCAAAAACATCATATTTGAGTGGCTTTGTGAAAATATTCGTGACTTGGTCTTGAGTCTTCACATACTTGACTTCAACTTCTTTGTTTCCAATGCAATCTCTTAGATAAAATCTTGTGTCAATGTGCTTACTTTTATAATGAAAAACTGGTTTTTTAGCTAATGCAATGGCTGATGAGTTGTCCACATAAATCTTTGTAGGTTTCTTTTATGGCATTCACAACTCTTTCAAGAATCTTCTTAGCTATCTGAAATGATGAACACATGTTGTAGTAGCTACATATTCAACTTCGCAAGTAGATAATGTGACAATAAATTGCTTCTTTGAACTCCATATGAAAGTTGTGTCTCTTATGTAGAAAACAAAACCTATAATGCTCTTTCAATCATCCATATCTCTAGCCCAATCATTATCACTATTACCCACAAGATCAAAGCTACTAGAATAACCATAGAATAAGCCAAAATCTATGGTACCTTTAATGTATCGTAGAATTTGCTTCAAGGCTTTGAAGTGAGTCATAGTTGGTGTCTCCATAAACCTGCTCACAAGTCCTACTCCATAAAGAATATCTGGATGAATGCATGTCAAATATCTCAAACTCCCAACTAAGCTCTTGAATGTTGTAGAGTTTATCTTCTCCCCTTTATCATTCTTCAGCATCTTCACTCAACACTTGACTGAAGTATTTATTTTTTCACAATCCTCAATTTTGAATTTCTTGAGAATCTCCCTTATAAACTTCTCTTGATTCACAAAGATTTCATCTTCTCCTTGTTTGATCTCAATCCTTAAGCAGTAAGACATGAGACCAATATCCATCATCTCAAACTCCTTGATCATTGTTTGTTTAAAGTCTCCAAACATCTTTGGATTATTTCTTGTAAAGATTAAGTCATTCACATACAAACATACAACAAGTGTAACACCACTCTCTTTGATCTTTACATAGATAGCATATTCATGGGGGCACTTGACAAATCCATTCTTCAGGAAATAGCCATCAATATGACTATACCAAGCCTTTAGGGCTTGCTTTAATCCATATAAGGCTTTATTTAACTTTAAAACCTTGTCTTTATGTCCCTTTACTTCATAACTCATAGGTTGCTCAATGTAGATCTCTTCTTTAAGAAAACCATTAAGAAAGGCTGATTTGATATGCATTTGATAGATTCTTCATCTATGTTGGGCAACAGTGACAATGATTAATCGAATGGTCTCCAATCCAGCAACAGGAGAAAAAAACTCTTCATAGTCAATCCCATACTTTTGATTATAGCCTGTTGCCACTAACCGTGCCTTATATCTCTCAACTTCTCCTTTGACATTCTTCTTTTCTTTGTAGATCCATTTGACACCTATTGGTTTCTTTTCATTTGGTCTAGGAACCAATCTTCATATGTCATTCTTCTTAATTGATGTAATCTCCTCATCCATAACAATTCTCCATTTTGCATCCTTTATTGATTCTTCAAACACTATAGTATCACATGTAGAAAAATAACAGTAGAAGTGTTACATCATCAATAAGATTAGTTACCTCATATAAGTCATCAAGGATCCTCATCTTTCTTGGTGGAGTGCCACTACTTGAGCTTTCATTAGAAGAAGAAGAAGAAGAAGAAGTTGAGCTCATTGGTGTTTGTGAAGGTGTGATTATAGGTTCTTGATGATCTTCATATCTTTCCTCCTCTTCATCAAGAATCGATAAGAAGTCACATTTCTCACCATCATTTACCTTTCAATCCCATGCTCCTTCTTCATTGAATCAACATCTCTATTAATCACCATCTTTCTTTTAATAAGGTTGTAAAGCTTGTATCCTTTAAACTTTTAGTCATAACCCACAAAGATTATCTTTTTACTTTTGTCATCTAGCTTGGTCCTTACTTGATCATCTACATGCACATAACCAAAACTCCTAAAAATTTTCAAGTGAGAGACACTTGGTTTTCTTCTACTCCATGCTTCTTGTGGAGTTATGCCATTTAAGCTTTTAGTAGGACATTTATTTGACAAGTATGTAGCACAATCTACAACTTTAACCGAAAACTCTTTAGGAATTTTCTTGGTTTTGAGCATGCTTATTATCTTTTGTTGTGGGGATCTAGATACCATTAGGAGTTTCTTTATACCATAATCTTCACAAAACTCATTAAAATCATTAGAACAAAATTCACCCCCTATTCATCCTAAGTGATTTTATAGAATAACCACTTTTGTTTTCAACTAATACCTTAAACTTCTTAAAACAACTAAACACATTAGATTTTTTTAAAAAAGAAGTATACCCAAGTCTTTATATTATAATCATCAATAAAAAGTATAAAATATAAGTTTTTACCAAACAAATGTTTGATAGGACCACAAACATCGGCATGTATTTCTTGTAGGGGTTGATTTGCTCTTGATGTGTAGACTCCTTTGGAAAACTCTTGAGAAATTGCTTGCCCACTAAAATCACACAACTAATTTGGATGTATAATGGATAGCAGACCCTTCAACATCTCCTTTTCTGCCATTATCTTCAAGCTATCAAAGTTTACATGCCCAGGTCTCATATGCCAAAGGCAAGTTTCATCTTTCACACATGCATTTAGGCACGTCTATCTCTATATTTAACAAAAAAATTCTATTCTTTGTCATGGCTACCTTTGTAATCATATTTCCTTTAGTGATAAGTTATGTCAAACTATGATATTTCATCTTAATCTTATACCCTTTCTCCAGCAATTATCCTAAGCTCAATATGTTGCTTTTCACTGTTGTTATATAATAGACTAATAGACATCACCAATAAATTGATGACTCCTATCTTTCGATTCAATCAAAATTGTACCTTTTCACTTGATGGCAACCTTTGAATGATCTGCAAAGGTGACATTACCTCTAATTGATTCATCAAGCTCCATGAACTTGTCTTTGTCTCCACACATGTGATTACTGTCTCCATTATCTAGGTACCATATGTTCTCTTTGCCTTGTATTCTCACATTATGCACTAGTAGTAGAGTGGCTTCTTTCTTTTCCTCTATCATAAGATTTGTATTCTCTTCAACTTATTGGTTGGATTTTATCAATCCCTAGTATAATGACCTGTCTTTTAACAATTATAGCATTTAACTTTTGATTTGTCAAACCTGTTGTCAAATCTTGATCTCAAATTGCTACTGCCAATTGAACCAGTCGACCAGTTCCCTTCATTCGATCAACTATTTGATCTATTAGGGCTGCCTCGACCTCCTCTTCTAAATCTTCCTCTTCCTCGGGAATATCCAAAACTATCTTGCTTTGAAAAAAGTGCTTGTGCACCCACATCATCTTGAATCTCATTGACTCTTTCCTCATGAGCTTGTAATTTTCCCATGAGACCTTGTATTGAAAGAAAATCCATATTTTGTGACTCCTCTATCGCAACCACCACATAATAGAACTTCTTTTACAACGAGCATAGGATATTCTTTACCACACCTCTCTTCCATCTTCTCCTTATATCTCTTTATTTAATTGTATATGGCCAATACTCTTGCAAAATATTCTGAAATATTCTATGATTCAAGCATATATAACTTTTCAAAGTCACCACATAGTTTTTATAGATGTACTTTTCTCACATTGTTAGCTTCTTGGTTTGATTCTTGCAAAACTTCTCATGCTTTCTTGACGGTGGTTGTGTTGACCATTATCTCAAAACTAGTGTCATCCAAACATTGGTGGATGATTGTTAGTGCTAGTTGATCATTTCTTCGTGCCTTTTGCACAACTTCTATTTGGGTTAAAGTCAACGTCGTTCTATCTATAGGCCATTTAAAGCCTTTTTTAATCGTCTTCAACACATCTTAGGAACCTAGCCAAGCTTTTACTGAAATACACCAAGTTTGATAGTTGTCCTTTGTCAACCTAGGACATTGAAGTGGAAGGTTTGAATTGGCCATGTTGAATAATCAAAACTAAGCTCTGATACCACTTATTGGAAAATAAAAATAGGGTGTGGTAGCTAATTTATAAGAACATAGCTAAAGAACAAGAAAAAAAAATGAGATGAATGATATTTTATTAAAAGTTTTCTCAAAAGATACACCTTTCTAGCTCTTCTCTATATCTCTCTCAACTTGTTTATAATGCTTAAGAGTACAAGCCTATTTATAGACCTCAAGTCCTAGCTAATCAAGGAATTAAATTATTCAAAGGAAATCCTAATCTAATAAGAAATCTAACATTATATTTAATCAAGGATTGTAATAAATTAGTTTATTATAAATCCTTTTTTATCAAGGATTCCTATATTAACTAGGATTCCTTCTTTAGCTAATATTAAAACTCTTACAAACTTTAAATCCTATTAGCCTAAATCCTAGTTGATATTAAACTTCAACAGTCATGGCTTTTTAGTTGGTTTTTTGCTAAGATTATTTGTTGAAGAAAGCTGTTTTAGAGTTATAGAATGAGAAAATGGAGTAAGGTTGTTGTAGTGTTGGCTGAGAAATATTATTCATGGCAGTGCTCCTCTCCCTACCCAGGCTTCTTGGGTTAGGGTTTTGTAGAATTTTTATGGGAGAAATGGTGACATTTTAGGGCTCATGATTTGATGAGATCTTGACCATTGATACTGATAAATAAATCTCAGCCATTCATTAAAGCTAAGGATAAAAACTTGTCCTACTTGCAACTAACAAGGGAGGACATAAGACTGTTTTTACAGTTATAGTAGTGTTGGGTAGTATTTTTAGGTGAGAATATGCAAGTGTTTTTAATGTAGTAAGAGTTGTAATTTTAGTTTAGAGCAAAATACAAATATTATGGTATAAGTTGGCATAAGCTTTGAGTTGTATGATGAAGGAGTGAGGAGATATTAGGGCTGAAAGATGGACACTTGGACATCTTTTTTTCTTTTGTTTTAGGGGTAGAAGACAATGAAAAGTGAAATTATGGTATTTTTCAATTTAGTCATTGAACCTTTAGCACTTTGTAATGAAACCTTCAATCAGCTTTTAATATTTTAGATTCTTTGCAATTTCACCCTTAGCCTTCTTCAATTGGACCCTTAAATTTCAACGTTTTTTACAAAGTGATCATTGGTTTCAGATTTCTTCAAAGTGGTCCTTAATTGAATTTCATACTTCGAATTTCTTTCGATTAAGCTCCTAATTGTACCAATTTAGACTTTAAAAGGTTCAATTATGTCTCAAATCTTTCAATCTTTGTGAATTGATCCAAATAAGGCCTTCGAACTTGATTTTTCTTCAATCGAGTCCTTGATTGAATCCACAAAACTCATTAAAAGTTTAATTAAGTCCTTGAACTTAATTAATTCTTCTAATTTCTACCGAATTGACTTTTAAACTTAATTTTTATTTAATTAATTTATTAAATAAGTCAATTAAACATGTTAGAAGTTTAATTAAGTCCTTAGACTTAATTAATTCTTATAATTTTGGTCAAGTTTGGATTTCAACCTCAATTTTCTTTCTTTCTTCATCCTATCTTTTCAAAAGATCCTAATATGGCTATTCTTACGGTATTTTTGTATTTTGCGGCTCGAAGGTTTTTATCCATGTGTCCCGAAATTATTTTTGGATTTTATATTTTATATATTTTTTGGATTTTTTAATAAAAAAATCAAAATATACACTTTTTATAAAAAAAAAAATGTTTGGGCTCCAAAATTGAGTTATGATAGTTGCTCCCTCTTAACGATACTTACGGTATTAAGTTATTTAAAAGACTTTAGAAAGCAAGTTTGTAAAGAAAAGAAAAAGGGTGTTGGGTGTTTAAGCACATACCCTTGGTTTATGATTAGGTAACCTGCCAGTGGTCTCTCTTCGGGTGACCTATTTGTGGTTTGTGTCCGGGTAACTTACATGTGGTCTCTAATCGAGTGACTTGCTTGAGGTTTTTTTCGAGTAACATATCCATGGTCTTTAATCGAGTGACTTACCGGTGGTTTTTGTTTTGGTAGCCTACCCACAGTCTTTGATTAGGTGACCTACCCGTGGCTTGTGTTCGAGTAGCCTACTCATAGTTTATGTTTGGGTGACCTTCCCGTAGCCTACTCATGGTCTCTATTCAGGCGACCTACCCTTGGCTTGTGTTCTGGTAGCCCACTCATGATTTTTGATCGGGTGACCTCCTCGTGGCTTGTGTTTGGTAGCCTACTTATGGTCTCTAATCAGGTGACCAACCTATTGTTGATTTTTTAGCACTTTTCCTTTTCTAATGGCAAGGTTGGAATTCTTGATTATAGGGTTAATTTCTTGGTGCTTCCTGATTACATGCTTTTTAATTGTAGGGTTGAGATTTGTCCTTCTAGATGACTAGATTAATATTGAGAATTTCTGATGACATGGTTAAATGTAAGATTCTTGATAACAGGGTTAAAATCAATTTTTTGATGACAAGGTGGAAATGGATTTCCTTATGATAGAGTTGAAATTTAGAATTTCAAATAATATGGTTAGAACTTGAAATTCCTAATGACAGAGTGAAATTTAAGAATCCTAATAATAAGGTTGAATATAGGATTCTTGATAATAGAGTTAAAAAGGATTTCCCAATGATAGAGTGAAATGAATTTCCTAATGACATGGTTGAAATTAATAATTTCTAATAACAAAGTTAAAATTGAAAATTCTGATGACAGGGTGAAATTTAAAATTCTTGATTACAGGGTTGAAGTTTGAAACTCTTGATGACATGGTAAATTATGAGATTCCTGATAACATGGTGAAATTTAAGATTTCTAATGATAGGGTGAAATTGAAGATTCTTGATGATATGGTTGAATATAAAATTCTAATAACAGAGTGAATTTTGAGATTCCAGATGATAAGGTTGATGTTTGAGATTCCTAGTTATAGAGGGAAGTTTAAGAATCCTGATAACAGGGTTAAAATATAGAGATTCCTGATTATAAGGTTGAAATCCAATCATCCTGGATTATACTCCATCCTAACAAGGCAATTACTCATTCATTATCATCATCAGATTACATTCCAAATTATTTATTAATTCCACATTTGCCATTATAGAAAAACATTATAACATTTATAAGTAAGTTCTTAACTAGATACATTAGTTAACTATAATATTCCTAGACAAAATACTAAAACACACATGATAAATACTTAAAACTAAAAAACTATTTATGCAACATCATACACAATGCACACTTAAATTCTAAACAAAGAAGTAACAACTAATAACTACTTTTGACTTTATCTAGCAATGGTTCTATCTATTCATTTTAATCCTTTAATAGTTCATCACTACATTATCTCATTTAATTTATGTCATATTTTAATTCTTCCATCATCGATAAATGAAAAGTCTCATGGTACTTTTCTAATAGTTAAGCATCCCGGCATTCTCATTTGGAAACTAATCATTTCGGTAATCCCATATGGATGCCAATCATTCCGATGTTCTCATTCAAAAGCCAATCAATCTAGTAGTCCTATATGAATACCACTCAATCTGGTAATCCCATCATGATTGCTAATCATTCAAGCATTCTCATTCAAAAGCCAATCAATCTAATAATCCCACATGGATACCAATCAATTCGGCGAACTCATCATGGTTTCCAATCATTCTGGATATACAAATCTTCCTTTTCATAAATATCGACAACACAACACAATGTCAGATTTTACTTCAAACATGATCACATTAAAAGAAAAATAAAGAATTTTCTAAAGAGTTATTTACGAGGTACTAAGTACCTACCTGCAATTTAGCTATGTCCAACTCCTCTAATACGTTGTACCACCCCAATGGTCTCTCTTCGCATTGACAAGTTTTCAACAAGTCATTATTGTACCCATTCATATCCTCATTCATTATAACATATTTTATAATTTCCACTCATTTATTCATCTACAACAAAAGTCATTCTTTTAATTCCTCACTCAATTTCAATACTATTCTCATTTAATCTACACAAAGGTTTTCATTACTTGCAAATCATAGAAATTCTTCTATATTCCAAAAATCCTTACTAGCACATCCATATATATATATATATATATATATATATATATATATATATATAAAATTTATCAATTAATTCCATACCATCATATAATCCCTAAAATTTTACAATTTCATCCTTTTAACAAGGCCATTCAATTAGGTAACACTTTATTGCATAAAAAATTCAACTCATTTAAAATCACCATCCACAAAATCATACATACATTTATAACACAATTTATAATTAATGTCACGAGTGTAACAATTCTCACTTTGTTCCTTTATGGCTGGCCCTTTAAGGCTTCCCTTACCCGTCACTTCTCTTAATCATTCCTTCATGGTTTCACTGCCATAACAACCCCTTAGGGTCCTAGAAATTCAATTTCTATGAAATTCATTTTTCTCCCAATTACATTTGAAGAACCCTAATTTAAATTGCTAGGAAATTCACTTTTCTCCTAATTCATTCATTAACTTTTGTTTAAATTGGTATTGATGAGTTTCAAACACCTTACCTAGTTACAAAATGTATCTTAAATGCTACTCAATCAAAGTTTTCCTAAGCTTCTTCCTTTTTTCCTTTTCTTTCTAGCTCAACTTTTTCTCTATTTAGTCTTCCTTAATTCTAAATGTGGATGTGTTTTTCTCCCTTAAAATCCTTTCTTTTCACTCATAAATGTCACTCCTCTAGCCATTTATGATGGAAGGAAGGAAGAAGAAATGAAAATGTTCTCTTAGGTGCACACCATCAGTTGTAAGAAGAGGGAGAGAGGAATTCTTTTTATCAATAACTCATTTAACTATTAAAAACATACATCCCCTCTTCAAAGAGTTTATTTACTTACTTTACACATTTATCTTTCATAGTCAATTCCTTCGTTAAGATAGTTTATACTAAATAATTCATTTTATCCTATTTTAGAATACAATATAATTTTAAATTATCTCGGGATTTACATGGAGTATTTAATCAAAATTTAGCTATTTAGGTGTCGAACACCTCTTTACTGCCATGAAGTTCCTGCTCCTCCTATCTGATGTCTCACTCTAGTAACCTCCCCTGTATCAATATGATTTTCAAACCATTATTGACATATCCATTTAACTTAGGTGTTGTGGCATGCACGACATCGAATGACAAATGTGCCTTCTGGATTGAAGGGTGTTTGAGTTTAATCATAAAGTTATGATTTGAGAGAGTCGCCACTTAGTATCATGTCACTAGAAAACCTATTATCTGCGAGAGTCTGGGAAAGGAGACTAGTTGTGCAAGGAAAAGACGGATCACCCTCAATGCATCTTACCTAAGGTAAGTTACATTATTGATCGATTGTTATTCTAAACTGAGTTTTTATTTGTTGGTCCCAACTAAGGTTCAAGGCAGATCTTCCTTCATGAGAAAGTCTGGACCTTATCAAATTAAATCCTAACCATTAAGGCTCAATTTTTAGCATCACATTTATTTCCTATTTTTTTTTATCATTAATACATGAGGATATACTTTACAATGTAATTTTATACCCATAAATATTAAAGTCTATAGCTAAATCCTAACACTTCGAATACTAATTAAACAAATTAATTATTGTGAGATTTTTGACATATTGGCCAAATGCTAATGGATAATCATAAACTAGTTACAACAAAAATATGATTGTCTTTTAGAAGATATGCATGACAAACCTTTAGAATTTGATCGTATACACACAAAAAAATATTTTTTGTGATTTTGAAATAAGTGAATTTTTTAAAAAATTTGGACTGTTTTGAAATTTCAGATAAAACTGAGTATTTTTAATATTAGATCTATATCTTACAGTTTAAATCTATAACCCAATATTAAATGAAATTCTTGATGAAAAACATATTTTTGTAATTTATGAAATAAGGAATTTTTTTTGAATTTTTGAATTTTTTTCTAAGTTTTAAAGAAAAATCAAGTATTTTTAATATCGGATCTGTATCTTACCGCGTAAGTCTACAACTCAATATTAGGCAAAATTATTGAAAAACACACACAAGGGATCCATAAATAATTTCAAAATAGTCCCTGAATTGTTTTTAGAATTTTGAGTTTTTTTAAGGATTGTTTGACTAGACACACAAGTAGGTATAAACTAAACTAAAGAAAAAGATTGAGGGCATGTTTGCTAAATTTTTCCTTAACCTAAAATTAGAAGCATTAAGAATGCTTTAAGGCTGTGTTTGGAAAACATGTCTTAAGATTGTGTTTGGCAAACATGCTTTTAGAACCTAAATAAGGCCTTATTTCCTTAATAAAATTAGCACGAGCCAAACACGCCCATAGCTTATGGGTTGGGCTTGGCCCAACTACATGGGTCGGGCTTATTGTGTCTAAAGCCCAAGCCCATGCATGCAGATTGGGATTAGGCCCAACCTGATTTGTTTGGACCAACAGAAGGCCCAAAGATTTTTTTAGATGGGCTAGACCCAGCCTACTCAGTCACATAGTTTGGGTCAAGGCAAGAGGCCCAACCTCATTTCTTTACCAATAGCCTGATCCAGTGGTTTTATTCTCTAGCAACCACTAAGAACATGAATTATTTATTCATGTTATCATGCACTACATCACAGAAAGGAAAGAAAAAGGTGTTTGGCTTGGGAAGGATGTTCACTAGCTAATGGCATTGTCGTTGTGGTGTAGTGGACGATGGTGAAGGCGTTGGTGGCTTACAATGCAACTGATGGCACTGTTGAAAGGAAAGAAGAAGGTACCTAGCTATGTTACTTACAAATGAGTAGAAAGGGAACTGGAGTTGGGTAAGGAGTTATTGATGGTTTTGTTTATTGGAATTGGAGAAAGTAATTGTAGTTACTGGTTTTGTGGGTTTATTGGGTTGCTCACGGTGGTCAGCAAGTTGATGTTGCTATAGGCAAATGATGGCCTAGTCTTAGATGGAAGAAATGGCGAAATATTGTCAATGGTAGTTTTAATATGAAAGAAAGAAAAGGTTGTGGGGGAAGGTTGGGGGTCCTTTTTAGGTTTTATTTTTTTTCTGGTTTTTTGTTTTATTGTTTTCTCCTTTAAAAGCTAATAAATGGGTCTCTTTTTGGTTTCCTCCCCTCCTTATTGGTTGCACAAGATTCACCCTTGTTTATAGGGATGAAATAAGAACATGAGGTGTTTTTTGCATGGTTTATGGTTATCGATTTTCTTGGGAATGATCTCAACTCTTAGTCATAAACCAACAACTTTTGTTAATCAAACTGACGTTGTTTTGGTCAAAACAACACCAAAACACATCGTTCTTAACCTAAATTAGGTCATTAACCCCTTTTTAATTTCAACCCCTAATATTTTAATTTATTCAATTAAGTTCTTAATTGAATTTTAATTCTAAGAATCAATTTAATTTCGCCCCTGCCAAGTTTTAAAATGATCCCCTAAGTTTAGCTTCTTTTTCATCTTGGTCCTTGGTCATAAATATTTTGAATCTTGTCCGTAATTAACTTTTGAACTTCTAATTTCTTTAATTTCACCCCTGTTTTCAGTTGAATTGGGTCCCTGAATTCACCCGTCTTTTTCAAAAAGATCTTTGGTTCCAAATTTCTTTAATTTGGCCCTTAATTAACCTTTAAACTTTGATTTTCTTGCAATTTTATCCTTGATTTCACCCAAATGAGTTTGAAAAAATTATATCTAGTCCTTTAAAAATTCAATTTTCTTAATTAAATCCAAATTAGGCTTCCAAACTTAATGTTCCCCAATTAAATCCCAAATAAAATTAATTTAACTTATTAAAAGTCTATTAAGCCATTGCACTTAATTAATTTTTTAAATTTGACCCAAATTAATTATTAAACTTATTCAAACCGTTAAATGGACCCATGATTAAATCAAATTGACTTATTAAAAGTCTAATTAAGTTCTCAGACTTAAGTTTTATGCAAAATCATCCAATAATAATTTAATTTGACCTTGAATCTGCATTGTATTTCAATCTTGGGTATAATTAGGTTCTTGATTTTTGTCCAAAATCATAGTTTGGTTCCTCTATGCATTTGAAACCTTCATTTGTATTCCTTGACTAACTTTCAAGAAACTTCTCATTTTCCCATTCATATTATTATTTTTATTATTTTTTTCATCTGAATTTTCTACTATAATTGGAAATTTGCACTTAAATAATTTACCTTTGACCCTTAGGGTCCATCACTACTCATTTAAACTCGCTTAAAATATATCATATTTCAATATTTTTTTTTAAATTGTAACCCGAGGTTTATAGTCTAATAATGTGCTATGATCCTCTAAATATTATAAAAGTTATATGTTGTTTTACTTAATCTTTCAGTAATTGTTTCTCGGTGTAATTAGTATCCCTTTATCAAGAATATTTCGATTCAAATATTATAGTATAAAGCGTGTTTGTTTTGTCAAATCATATTTATTCTCAACACCTTAGTCATTGATTTTTTGAATAAGATTTGAAACTCTTTTCAAATCTTAATTCACATTGTTCAAGGATTTCACAATTATAACTTTTTTAAAAACAAATGAAACACTATCCTTAATTCATTTAGAGTCATGAATCATCTCTTGATCACTCAAATACCTTCATACAATTCATGTTATACTCAATTTATACTTGTTTGTTACCTTTGATTTGAATAATATATAGTTAGGATCAAAGCATAACATTCATTATATAAGATAAATTGGTGATTTCAAGTATAAAGATTACTTACAAAACTATCACATGAGTCTTTCCTAAATATAGATGATATCTTTATATGCAATCCTTATACTGGTCAGTTCAGTCTACATGTAATCTGACAAACAAGTATATATTAGTTCCAAGTATCCCTCATATCTCAACTTATAAGAACAACAACTTTCTTTCATAAAGAAGATAACGTAATATATATTAGTCTCAACAACTTTAATTAATGTAAAATCTTAATAAAGCATCAGCCAAGAATATTTAGAAATGATGTTATAATGTAATAAGAATTTCATAATTTTAGCAACTTTAAAATTTTCTTTGCAAAGCATTTTTATTTTATGTACTTTATCTTTACACTAAACTCATTAATCAAACATAATAAATATTAAAGATAAAGCATGTTTTTATTACTAATAAATATGTTTTATATGAACAAAGTCAGTGTTGTATTTAACCAACCGATTAGCTATAATGCATATACACTAACACTTTATTAACTCTTTCCTTAAGCAAAGGATCAACAAAAAGAAAAGAAATCATAAATTTTTATTTTAGGTTTTGAGAAGCATGAAACCTTATACCTAGTGTAATAACCCAAATTTTTACCCCCCATTATTTTCAAAATAAATATTTCAAAAACATCTTTTCAATAAGTTTGTTTAATTTAGAGTATCAATAAATATCCAAAAAATATAAATGATTAAAAAATAAAAAAAGAGAGGAACAAAGAATACAGTTGAGGAAAAATATGGACAAATAATTGAATTTAACAAGCCAAGGGTTGAGTTAGGGAATTTTTTTAAAAAAAAAAATCCATGAATGGTTTGGTTTGCAATTAGGGAATCAATTGAAGAGAAAATGTAGAAAGAAAGGGTTTAATTTGGCTAAGATTAGAAAAATTAAACAATTAGGGATGAATTTGAAATAAATAACCAAATTAGAAAGTCAATAAAGGACTTAATTGAATAAGAAAATAAAAATCAAAAGTTAAATTGGCCAAAAATGCACAGTTTTGGAAACTAGGGACCAAACTAAAAAAAATATCAAAATATAGGATTCATAATTAGGTTAACTAAGGGCTTATTTGAAATAAAATCTGAAGATAAATCTCCTAATTAGGTTAAATTATAAATCTACAAAACCAAGGATTAAAACCAAAAAGGAGTCAATATTGAGGGACTAAATTGGATTTTCACACTTTTAAAATGATATCATTTTTATAATCACCTAACCTTAATTATAATTGTAAACGATATGTCATTCCTTTTTAAATGAAATGACACGTTGTATAGAACCTGAATTTACATGTCATTCCACTTTGAATGGAACGACACGTTGTTTAGGTACTGTTCTTATTTTTGAAAATCCAGTTAAGTCCCATGATTATAGCTTGAACCCTGATCTTTAGCTTTAATTCTAGACCATGATTGATTCTCTAGAATCATGAAAACGCATGAACCTTGCTCATTAACATACCAACTATGATTTTGGATCGAGAAATCATCTTTTGATCCCTTGAATCGTACCCAAAATATAAGCCAAATGCATGCCCATAGTCAACCCTCAATCATAGAAAATTAACTCTTCAATCCTTAGATTTTCAGTCTTTTCTATTTCAGTTCTTCACGCCCTCAACAACCCTAAATTCCCTCTTATAGATATCCCTTTCCCTACCAAGAAATATATAAAGACAGAGAGAGAGAGTGTGAGAAAGAATTCTTAGAAGAGACATAGAGAGAAAGGTGAAGGAAGAGAAAAAAAACTTGGTCAACAGAGTTTGAGTGAAGTGTAGCAATAATATGAAAAAGTAAGAAGAGAAGGCTTGTTCTAAAAAGAAAAAAAAATTGGTCAAAATTTTTGCATGCCAATAACCTAACCAAAGATTTTCTTTTTTAAATGACCGACATTAAAACTTTTTTAAGTAATTTAATTGATGAGTCTTCTTTTCTAAGGACCAACATCATATTTTTTTTTTAAGTAATTAAAATAAACTATATATAAGTTTAGAGAATAATTAGTATATTTAATGGCAATTAAAAGATAGATTTAAGAGAAAACACATAGTAAGGTTATCTTTCTTAAGAAACAATGCAATAAGGGTGATATTATTCTTTCCTTCAACATAACTAACTCCTTACCTGAATCTCTAAAGCTAGTATTAATCTTTAGGATTTCTAGTTTTCTCTAATTACTAGGTGGCGACTTCAATTTTCAACATATATTCTCCCATTTTATTTCGGGGAGTCTCATTTATATCTGGGTAAGACAACATGGCATGCACCTAAGTTATTAATGGTCCATGATGTCCTACTAGGTGTCTTCAAATTAAATCCACACCTTATTTCTGGACCATTATAATCTTATA
>Ga0325404_1000390_pt1 | contig 42802 bp, 19 predicted proteins | sample PopdelMetagenome_18_FD_205664 | JGI IMG/M metagenome (GOLD analysis project Ga0325404, IMG submission 205664) | Populus deltoides microbial communities from Bellville, Georgia, United States - Xylem-Control-R1 | ecosystem: Host-associated > Plants > Phyllosphere > Stem > Wood/Secondary xylem...
GTAGACAGTAGAACGGTTAGGTTTTACCCGATAAGATAAGGATCTCCTTACTGAGGAGGACTTTTCTTAAACCATAGACATACCTACAACTAGAAATACGATAACACCTTAGCTTTTTATCAGACAATCAAACAATGCAGCTTACCTTAGGTAAGACGTATTTGGGGTGCTAATACCTTCCCTTTACGCAATCAGTCCCCGTACCCGATCTCTGAGACCAGTTAGGGTTCCTAGTGACCAAAATACTAGGTGGCGACTCTCATTCCATTTTTCACTGATAAAAGACAAGAATTTCTTGTCTCCCCATATTTGCCAAATAGGTTTACATTTTAGATTTAAAGTGGGACATATATTTTCGCCGCGACGCCGCACCCGTGCGACACTGACCATGCAACTTTAAGGTATATTTTGAAGAAAAAGGAGTCCAAACCAAGATTAATTAGGTGAATCTTGCTTTTACAAGAATTTGATCTTGATATCAAAGACAAAAAGGGTGTCGAAAACCATGTGGCTGATCACTTGAGCCGACTGAGGACCGAGGATATACCCACTGAAACAATAACAGAGACATTTCCCGACGAGCAGCTGTATGTGTTACATTCCTCTACAAGACCATGGTATGCTGATTTGGTAAACTATTTAGTCACCAAAGAATTCCTTTCAGATTTGTTTACATCCCAAAAAGACAAGTTACGAGCTGATGCTAAATATTATTTTTAGGACACTTTTTATCTGTAGAAATTTTATGTGGATCAAGTATTTAGGAGATGTGTACCACAAGATGAATTTCATTCCATTCTTAATTTTTGTCATTCTTATTTTTGTGGTGGGCATTTTGGAGCAAAAAGAACGGCCCACAAGGTACTTAAAAGTGGTTTATTGGCCTTCTATTTTTAAAGATGCATATCACTTTTGCAAATCATGTGAAAAATGCCAAAGAACAGGTAATATCACTCATAAGAATTAAATGTTTTTAACGAATATTCTTGTAAGTGAAATTTTTTATGTTCGAGGTATTGATTTTATGGGTCCCTTTCCTTCTTCTTTGGTAATCTTTATATCCTTCTTGCTGTTGATTATGTGTTCAAATAGATTAAGGCAAAAGCTGCACAAACTAACGATGCTAAGTTTGTTTTAGATTTTGTTAGGACTCACATATTAGACAGGTTTGGAATCCCTAAAGGTATCATTAGTGATCATGACACTCATTTTTGCAATCATTCAATGGAAGCATTACTCCGCAAATACCATGTGACTCATCAGACTTCCACAACCTACCATCCTCAAACGAATGGTGAAACTAAAATTTCAAATCGAGAAATTATGTTCATTTAAGAGAAAACAGTGCAACCTAACCGACGAAATTGGAGTCTATGACTTGGTGATGCACTTTGGGCTTATCGGACTGCATACAAATCACCTATAGGAATGTCACCTTATATGATGATTTATGAAAAAGCATGCCATCTATCCGTGGAGGTTGAACATAAAGCTTTTTGGGCCATTAAACAATATAAAATGGATTATGATGCTGCTGGGATTGCGAAAAAGTTGCAATTGCAAGAGTTAAAAGATATACAAAATGATGCTTATGAGAATGCAATGATTTACAAAGAAAAGACTAAGAGTATTCATGATCAAATGATACGAGAAAAGAGTTTCATGTTGGAGACAAAGTCCTCTTTTATCATTCGCGTTTGAAACTATTTCCCTGGAAAGTTGCGCTCTCGTTGGATTGGACCCTTTGTTGTTTCTAATTTTTTTTCTTATAGTGCAGTTGAAATTATGAGTTTAGAAACAAACAAAATGCTTAAAGTCAATGGGCATCGCTTGAAACCTTTTTATGAAGGTTGGACGACAGAACTCACCACTTCTGTGGAGTGAGCTGAACCAATCTATGAAGAATGAGCATGCCACATGTTGAGCCAATGAAATAAATAAAAAAGCACATACTTGGAGGCAACACAGCACAAAAAGAAAAAAAGAATCAGATTTGCTTTCTTTTTCCCTTATCTTATATTTTTCACATTTTACTTTATTTTTATCCTTCTCTTATATTCTTTTTCTTTTATTTCAACATTGAGGAAAATGTTGTGTTTAAAGTGTGGGGGTATTGAGAGAATCTTGGTTTTCTTTATTGCGTAAAAAAAAACAAAAAAAAATCTATGTTTGATCTTTTTGAACTCCCATTGGTTTATGAGAATATGAGTATTATGTATGAGAATTAGTTGAGATAGATGAAGATATAAATTGAATGAATGAGTGTGCATGCAAGTTTTAACGTTTAATTGGTTTAAGGATTGACTTTGAAAATATGTCATGTTGACTTTATAGTGTCATACCAATGTAAACTTTTGAGCCTTTAACATTATATTCTTTGATTGTGCATTCTTTTAATGATATGTATCTTTAGAACTTGCTTTGTATCTTATTGATATTACATTCACATTACATGTGTGCATGAAGATGATAAAGGATATTAGGAATTTTAACCATAGAGCCAAAAAGCTAAACTAAAGCATATTATCATTAGTGAGCCCCTTTTGACCTTGTTTATCTTTTATTTGCTTAACCCATGTGTAAGCCTTAACTTTTTATATGTTTTTCTTTTCCCCTGGCTAAGGATTAATAGAGCATATACTTGTTGATATCTCATGGATTATGGTTGGAAATTATGTGAAAAAAAAAAGTGATGCTTGATGAAAAGATGGGCAAAGTTGCTAAAGGTGAAAGAAAAAGAAAAAGAAAAGAAAAAAATAGAAAAAAAGTGGTCCTTTTAGTTCTTAAAATCAAATGAAGTTAAGTATTGTGGCTTAAAGATGGAAAATCTATGTGCTTTGATGGGATATCTTGTTTGAAAAATCAATTTTTTTTAGAATGCTTTACTTCCTTTGGTTTTAGCCTTTTGTTTTCCTTTCTTTTACCTCACCTTAACCTTAGCCCCATTACAACTGAAAAGTAAGACCTTTTGATTCATGCATTGCTTGTAACATTTTAATAATGGAGATGAGATTGAAAAGCAAGCTTATGGTAGAACATATTCATTGATTGCATTTGAGAGATTTAAATACATAAGCCCTAAACACGTGAGTGTTGGAGTATATATCAATGAGAGGACCTATCACTTTGGCATGACATAGATTCATTTAAATCCCAATGATTAATTGAGTTTTGAAGTTTGCATGTAAATGAATTCATGAAAATCTATTCTCTCTATCCTTCTTGATTGTATTCTTGTTTATAATGCATATATTCTTGACATATATTCTTGGACATTGATGGGAGATTAAGAGATTGATCATAGTTATTTTCAATTTGATTTTATTGATAATTTAGAACAAAAAATGAGATGGGTTAGTTAAAATAAAATAAAATGGAATAGTATTAAATTATTAGAAAAGAAATTTTAGAGAGGCAGATTTTTCATATGGTATTTTAAAAACGGACTGAGAAAAGGCATTTGGTTGAACGAAAAAGGTACCCAAACTTGATATAAGGGTGTTTTAGTAAATATGGATATATTTGCTATATAAATACAAAATTATGATGAAAATACCTAGGACGACTGAATGAAATGAAGAGAGAGAGAGAGTACCTTGAGAGCAGAATCGTAAACGACTATATCTCTATATTTCACTATTGAATTGAGTTAGGGTTTGGATATATTATGCTCCTCACCACCCTCTAACATCGGACTGTTGGGATTTGAAGGCTCTGGTTTAGTGTGAGAGATATAACCCTCGCAACATTTCAAGGAAAACTTGTCCGCGGGCCAATCACGATCTCTAGCGGTTTCCTTCTCCGTCCACCATTGGATCCTACTCAATTTTGGATATGTTGGTCATATTGATGAGCTCTACGTTTTGCACGGTGGAGATCAGGATTAGAAAATCCAACAAGTAGTTATTTATTGGTGGATAATATATTGTCAATTTTCAGTTCAATTCTGTTTTATTCCGATCTAGGAAGATCTATCCGTTAACATGCTCTTATGTTTTGGTATATGTTGCATGAGATAATTATGGTTAACTTCACCGTTTGGATTGTAATAGTTCTGATTGAGTTAGGAGAAACTTTAACCTTACTAATATGTATGTTTAAATTGGGTTAAAAAGAATGAAATAAATGGAAAATGAAATGAAAATATGGTGATGAATTCATGTGAATGATATTGTAATAGTATGAGAATGCACATTGTGATAAAATTATAAGAGGGTACTGATTGTATCTCTTGATTCTCAAATAGAAGAGATGTCTGAAGTAGGGTTGTCAATAGTTGAAGGGAAACAGGTAGGTGCATCGCGCCTTGTCTTTTTAATTTGTGTAAACTTATTGATAAATTTCAGAATTTATTATTTTATTGCTTCGATAAATATTAGAATGAATATGAATACCTTACGTATATTGATATATATCAACTAGTTATGATATAATTGGAATGAATATAAGTACCTTACGTATAATAATATGTATCAAACTTGTGACGATATTATTGGAATGAATAAGAGTATCTTATGTACAACAGTATAGATAAATTAATTAGGATAATGTTTAAATGAACATGTGTATCTTGCGTAAAAAATTAGATCAAGTTAGTTAGATTAATATTTGAACGAACATGAGTATTGTGTGTGCATTATTATGTATCAAATTAATTATGTTATTATTAGAATAATTACAATTACCTTGCATATATTGATAGGTATCGAATTAGTCATGATAACTTTGAAATATACGTGATTATCTTACATACCTCGGTATGGATTAGGTATACACAATGACTTAGAGATTAGAGTAGAAATGATAGATAGGTAGTCACCATAGTGTCAGTTGCTAAGAATACATTACGATGATACTTAGCATCATGATGAGGGTGGCTAACGGCATAAATTGATACTTGGCATTGTGATGAGGGTGGATAACAACATAAATTGATACTTGGCATTGTGATGAGGATGTCCAAGGTTATGTGAATGATGCTTAGTGACCGTAGTATCAGTAACTAAGGTTGTATGTGAATGATACTTGGCAACCGTGGTTACAATATATATGATATTAATAAGAAAAATGAAAAGGGATCGGTATGAATGGAAGGTTGAGAAGATATTCATTAGCTATCCAGGTTTGGATAGCTAATGGAATCAATAGGGTTCCATTGGTACCGGCATTTCAGATGACATTGATTAGCTATCGGGGTTTGGATAGCTAATGGTATTAATGAGGTTTCATTGGTACCAGCATTTCAGATGACGTTCATTAGATATCTGAGTTTAGATAGCTAATGGTATCATTGGGGTTGGTAGTGCTGACATTCCTTAAATTGATTGGTCAATCCCGAGTAATTGGGTTTCTTATGATGTTTGTAAAGATTTCTAACATCGGCATGGCTTCTCCTGGTTAAAGGAAAAAGATAAGTTGATCAAATATTCTGGATCAGGAATAGTTAATGATATCAATGAGTCACATGGTATCGACAACCATTTCTGGTGTGATTAGCTACTCTAGGTAAGGGGGCTAATGATGTCAATGGTTCTTGACATCGACAACTCTGATGGTATATCAAATGTGAATAATAATTGATTAACTATTTCGGGGTAGAAATGGTTAATGATATCAATCGGTTGTATTGATATCGGCACTTGAATGAAATTGATTTGTCTAACCCGATATTGGTAGACTAATGATACTAATGAGATTCATTAGTATCGACAATTACCTTCTGAAAAATAAAAAAGAAAGTATTGATTAGTTATCCCAAAGGAATGAGATAAGCTAATAATACCAAGAGAGGAAAATCTTGGTATCAAGTAAGAATTGATTCATAAGGAGATGGTATTTGAAACCATTGAGTTGTGATGAGATTTCCAAGATGAAATTATTCTCAGCGAATGGAATAGAATATTATATGGATATTGGTAATAGATGAAAAATGTATGTCGTAAAAGAGGTTTATGCTTAATTTTATGTATCAAAAGAAATTCCATGAAAATTATTACCTATAATTATTTGTTACAATCGTTTTATATTTATATGTATATGTTAATTTCTATTTTCAAATCCATCAAGGTTGCGTTAGGAGTAAACTTAGTTTAGTTACCTTTTGCTTTCAACCATGTAATTATTTGTAAATTAAGAGACTTATCTCCTAAAATTTGAAATGTAATATTAACCTATAAATTTGAATGTATGACTTTAATCTAATGCTTGTAATTCTAAATACCTATTTAACCATGCATTTTATAGTTGAAATCAAATCCTTCACTTGAATTACATTATATGATGTTATTATGCAAAATATAGTTTATATGATGATATTATGTGACAATTGAATTATGCATTGTTATTTTGTGAACTTAAATTGTATAATGTTATTGAATAAGACTTGTTATGTTGATGATGATAAGTTGGGTTGAGATCCAAGATAATTGAATCAGGTTGTGAAATAAAATTGAAAATGTAATATAATTTTATCGATAACTTGGGACCTCCCAATATAGGGAAAACTCTGCTGATTTTTTTGTAGAAATTTTGATGGAACTTGTATAAAAATAAAATTACTGAAAATTTTCAATATATCGTGAAAAAATGATGTAGAAAATCAGGGTTGTTACATTACTGCAGGTGTAGGTCTACTTGACTCCTCGTGTCTTCATGAATTATTCGTGTCTGAAAGAATAAAAATTTATATTAGCTTGAGTAATACTTTGTTAGTTGTCTTTTTATACAATTTTAATAACTTACCCAAATCATGTTGCTATGTATGATTACTTTCTTGGAGCTGATATCCCTTTTCTTTCTTTATCTTCTAACAAGAGACAACAAAATACATAGATGACTTGCACAGATTTACGTAAATTATCCATGCACATTCCATTGAAGTAACAAACAGGTTTAATTAGTGATACACTTACACTATTTGCAATAGATTTTTCATTTAGGACGTCGAAAAGGTCTTCCAATGATAAGAATTTCTTTCACATTTCTTCTCTCATCTATATACAATTGTTGTAACCCAACATTGTTAATGAAACAATAAGACAATTCAAAAGTTGACAATGATAGTTTAAAACTAAGAGAGTAACAGTTCAAAATTAAAACTGTAATAGTTTAAAAGTTAGATTTTATTAGCAGTAACAGTTCAAAACTAAGACATTAACAGTCAGATATTATAAACAGTACCAGATCAAAATTAAGAGAGTATAAGTTCAAAATTAAAACAGTAATAGTTCATATTTTGCTACCATGTTTTGTACTTGTCCTGTTGAATTTTGTCAATCAAATTCAATGTGTTTTTCTTCAAAAGTTTCACTAGTTAAAGATCTTTATTCAGTTGTGGTAGCTTAGTTTTTATGATGTCTTCATCCTTTTTAGTTTATGTTTTTCCTTCCTTCCTTTTTTTCCTTTATCTATTTCCTTCATCTTCATTTCTCTAACAACGCTTACCATTGATATGGTTTTAGAGACTTTTAGGGATAACTCCTTTTCAACTTGCTTTTCTTTTTTTTTTCCATTTCAAAAGTTATTTAAGGATGGATGCTTGCCCAAATGTTTTCTTGGTGGGCCTTTTCATGGTGTTCTCGGAGGTGAAGTAGGCAACGTGGGAGGTGGAGGCAACATCATTGGGGCGGCGGCAGCCGAAGGGGGGGCAACATCCATGTCGAGATCAACTACATTCATTGAGACCTCTCTCAAAATGATGAAATCAGTGCACTTTGTACCACTGGACAATAAAAACAAATCCATCAAATTAATATAAGCAAAACTGCAGCATCATAAACAACATGCCAATATAAGAAAAATAGCAGCAACTTACTTTTGTTCCGAGAATGTCTGCAATGAGATGCTCCTAGGATATCTCTCAGGTAGGACTACCACATGTCCGCTTATCAAGCATTTTTCATTGGTTATTTCAAGCTCCCCATTGTGAAAACAAATTGTTTCTTCCAATAAAAATGGTAGAAAAACTAGAAGAAGCTTCTACCATTTGAAAATAATATAATATGAATTCAAATGAATTGAAATTACAAAAGACACCACTTTGTCGCGCCTTAACATAGATTGAAACAACGACAAAACAAAAGCTCAGATTTCTTGTGAGAAAAGATTGAAAAAACACAATCGATAACATCTAGAAGAAATGATTCACAAGACAAAACAAAAGCTCACCACTCTCTCTATAACACCTCTGCACAGACAGTGATACAGAAGAAATTACTTTGCTCATCGTCCCAGATTTCTTGTGATCATTACTAATCATGCTCTCTTAGCGTTACTGTTGTGTTCCTTAGTCATTGTGAAAAGTGGTGAATAATATATGAAATTTATTGGTTAAGGGAGAAATTAGGAGATACCAGCTATTGAAAAATTGAAGCTGTAGTGATGATAGAGGGCTTTATCACCTCTGCAACTTCAATTTTTCAATAGCCGGCGCCTGACATATACTGGATGATCCAGGCTCATGAAACGCCCACTGGTCGAGATTGACATGAGCTCATTGTGTAAAATATTTTTTGTAAAATTTAAGATAGAAAGAATAAAGAATAATAAAGAAAGTAGGGTGGATGTTTTCAAAGAATTCACTAAACAATAAACATTAAAGGAGGCCTTGCCATGAACTCATTGTGTAGATTCACTAAACACACTAACATTGGCTACGACTTGCGTGAAATAGCAATCCCTCTATGTTTGATTTTTTTAAAAATCCTAATTTTCATATAATTTAAGATAAAAAGAATAAAAATAAGAGTGGACATTTCCAAAGGAACTCGGGGAACATATTCAAGACCAGTACGCACTACATCCGCTAAATGATTTAGGCTCGTGAAATGCCTGCATAAGCTCATTATGTAAAATAATTTTTCTAACATTAAGGATAGAAAAGAATAAAAACTAACAGAAAAAGTAGGGTGTATGTTTGCAAAAAAAAAATCACAAAACACTAAACACTAAAGTAGACTACCATGAACTACTTATGTAGATGCACTAAATACACTAACATCGTCTACGACTTGTGTGTAATAGAAATCCCCATATGTTTGAATTTTTTTAATAAATCCTAATTTTCATATAATTGAAGATAAAAAGAATAAAAATAAGAGTGGACATTTCCAAGGAACTCAGGGAACATATTCAAGACTAGCGCGCATAACATCTACTGAATGATCCAAGCTCATAAAATGCCTACATGAGCTCATTGTGTAAAATAATCCAAACTAACAGAGAAAGTCGGGTGTACGTTTCCAAAGAAATTACCAAACAATAAACACTAAATGAGGCCCTGCTATGAACACATTGTATAGATGCACTAAACACTAATTTTGGCTACAACTTGCGTGTAATAGCAATCCCTCTACGTTTAATTTTTTTTATTAAATCCTAATTTTCATATAATTGAAGATAAAAAGAATAAAAATAAGTTTAGACATCTCCAAGGAACTCATGTAACATATTCAAGACCAATGCGCGCGCCTTCCGCCGGATGATCCAGGCTCATGAAACGCCCGCATGAGCTTAGTGTGTGAAATACTTTTTCTAACATTGAGGATGGGAAAGAATAAAAACTAACAGAGAAAGTCGGGTGTATGTTTCCAAAGAAATCACTAAACAATAAACATTAAAGTAGGCTATGCCAAGAATTCATTGTGTAGATGCACTAAACATAATAACAGCGGCTATGACTTGCGTGTAATAACAATCCCCCTATGTTCAAAATTTTTAATTAAATCCCAATTTTTATATAATTGAAGTTAACAAGAATAAAAATAAGCGTTGACATTTCTAAGGAACTCAACGAACATATTCAAGACCAATGTGCACGACATCCGCCAAATGATCCAGTCTCATGAAACGCCTGCATGAGCTCATTATGTAAAATAATTTTTCTAATATTGAGGATATAAAAGAATAAAAACTAACAGAGAAAGTAGGGTGTTTGTTTCAAAAGAATTCAATAAACAATCAGCACTAAATAAGGCCATGCAATGAACTAATTGTGTAGATGAACTAAACACACTAACATCGGTTACGACTTGCGTGTAATAGCAATCCCCTTGTGTTTGAATTTTTTATTATTGAATCCTAATTTTCATATAATTAAAGATAAAAATAATAAAAATAAGCATGGACATTTTCAAGGAACTAAGGGAACATATTCAAGACAAGTGTGCACGACTTTCACCGGATAATCCATGCTTATGAAATGCCCACATGAGCTCATTGTATAAAATAATTTTTATAACATTAAGGATAAAAAAGAATAAAAAGTAATAGAGAATGTAGGATGTTTGTTTCAAAATAAATAAATAAATAATTAGCACTAAAGGAGGCCCTGCAATGAAAACATTGTGTAGATCCATTAAACACACTAACATCGGCTACAACTTGCATGTAATAGCAATCCTCCTGTGTTTGAATTTTTTATTATTAAATCCTAATTTTCATATAATTGAAGATAAAAAGAATAAAAATAAGCGTGGACATTTCCAAGGAACTCAAGGGAACATATTCAAAGTAGAGGCTCTATCATGAATTCATTGTGTAGATGCACTAAACACATTAACATCGGCTACGACTTGCGTGTAATAGCAATCCCTCTTTGTTCAATTTTTTTTATTCAATCCTAATTTCAATATAATTGAAGATAAAAAGAATAAAAATAAGTGTGAACATTTCCAAGGAATTCGGGGAATATATTCAAGACTAGTGTGCACTACATCTGTCGGATGATCCAATCTCATGAAACGCCCGTATGAGCTCATTGTGTGAAATAATTTTTCTAACATTGAGGATAGAAAAGAATAAAAAGTAACAAAGAAAGTATGGTGTACATTTCCAAAGAAATCACTAAACAATCAACACTAAAATAAGCCCTACCATGAACTCATTGTGTAGATACAGTAAACACATTAACATCGGCTAAGACTTTCATGTAATAGCAATCCCCCTGTGTTTAAATTTTTTTTTATTAAAACCTAATTTTTCATATAATTGAAGATAAAAATAATAAAAATAAGCTTGGACATTTCCTAGGAACTCAAGGAATATATTCAAGACTAGAGCGCACGATTTTCGCCAGATGATCCGGGCTCATGAAACGCTCGCATGAGCTCATTGTGTAAAATAATTTATCTAACATTGAGGATACAAAATAATAAAAATTTACAGAGAAAGTAGGGTGCACATTTCCATAGAAATCAATAATCAATAAACACCAAAGTACGCTCTACCATGAACTCATTATGTATATACACTAAACACACCAACATCGGCTACGACTTGTGTGTAATAGAAATCCCCCTGTGTTTGATTTTTTTATTAAATCCTAATTTTCATTTAATTAAAGATAAAAAGAATAAAAATAAGCGTGAAAATTTCCAATGAACTCAGGGAACATATTCAAGACCAGTGTGCACGATATCCACTAGATGATCCAGGCTCATGAAACACTCGTATGAGCTCTTTGTGCAAAATAAGTTTTCTAACATTGAGGATAAAAAAGAATAAAACGTAATAAAGAAAGTAGAGTGTGCGTTTCCAAAGAAATCACTAAACAATAAACACTATTTTCTCTAAAACATTATGCGTTTCCAAGAAATCACTAAACAATAAAACACTACTTTCTCTAAAACAATAGCCTACTTTAATGTTTCTTGTTTAGTGATTTTTTCTAAAACATACACCCTACTTTCTCTGTTACTTTTTATTCTTTTCTATCCTCAATGTTAGAAAAATTATTTTACACAATAAGCTCATGCAGGCATTTCATGAGCCTGGATCATCAGCTATGACTTTCGTGTAATAGCAATCCCCTTGTGTTCGAATTTTTTTATTAAATCCTAATTTTCATATAATTGAAGGTAATAAGAAAAAAAAATAAGCATGGACATTTCCAAGGAACTCAAGGAACATATTCAAGACAAGTGCACATGATATAAATCGGATGATCCAGGCTCATGAGATGCCTGCTGGTAGGGACTGACATCAGCTTATTGTGTCAAATAAATTTTGTAAAATTTAGGATAGAAAAGAATAAAAACTAAAAGATAAAGTACGATGGACGTTTCTAAAAAATCACTAAACAATAAACACTAAAGGAGGCCCTATCATGAACTCATTACAGAGATGCACTAAACACACGAACATTGGCTACGACTTGCGTGTAATAGCAATCCTCCTGCGTTTGAATTTATTTTATTAAATCCTAATTTTCATATAATTGAAGATAAAAAGAATAAAAATAAGCGTGGACATTTCCAAGGAACTCAGATAACATATTCAAGACCAATGTGCATGATATAAACTAGATGATCCCGGCTCATGAAACGCCCGGGACTAACATGAGCTCAGTGTGTTAAATAATTTTTGTAAAATTTAGGATGGAAAAAAATAAAAACTAACAGAGAAAGTAAAGAGGACGTTTCCAAAGAAATCACTAAACAATAAACACTAAATGAGGCCCTGTCATGAACTTATTGTGTAGATGCACTAAACACACTAACATCGGCTACGACTTGCATGTAATAACAATCCCCTGTGTTTGAATTTTTTTTATTAAATCCTATTTTTCATTTAATTGAAGATAAAAAGAATAAAAATATGTATGGACATTTCCAAAGAACTCAGGTATTTCATTTTTTTTCAACTAAAACAAGGAAAATGACAGGTCATGGGGTTCTTTGTCACCCTTATAAAATATTTAGCAAGTTAGCACTGTTTATCTTAAATATCTTATGCTAATTTTATGTAACTAAAACAAGGAAAAATACAAATGCACTGTCAAATTTTATCAGTTACTATGTCTTTTGAATTGTTACTGTTTTATTGTTTAAGGGTTTCTACTTCATGTATTTTATTTTTTTCAACTAAAACAAGGAAAATGGCAAGTTTATAGGTTCCCTGTTACTCTTATAAAATATTTTACAATCCAGCACTCTTTATCTGAAATATCTTATGCTTATTTTATGTAAATAAAACTAGAAAACATACAACCGTTACTATCAAATTTCATCTGTTACTCTCTATCTTTTGAATTGTTATTGTTTTATTGTTTAAGGGTTTCTACTTCCTGTATTTCAAGTTTTTCACGTAAAACAAGGAAAATAGCAATGATGGGGTTCCTTGTCACCCTTATAAAATATTTAGCAATCTAGCATTCTTTATCTAAAATATCTTATTCTCATTTTGTGTAACTAAAACAAGGAAAAATACAATTGTTACTGTTAAATTTTATTTGTTACTGTTGGTCCTTTGAACTATTTCTGTTTTATTGTTTAAGGGTTTCGACTTCATGTATTTAACTTTTTTCAACTAAAACAAGGAAAATGGTAGGTTATGAGGTTCCTAGTCACCCTTATAAAATATTTAGTAATCTAGCATTGTTTATCTGAAATATCTTATGCTCATTTTGTATAACTGAAACTAGAAAAATTATAATTGTTACCGTCAAATTTCATCTATTACAGTCTGACTTTTGAAATGTTATTATTTTATTATTTAAGGGTTTCTACTTCATGTATTTTATTTTTTTTCAACTAAAACAAGGATAATGGTATCTTATGCTCATTTTATGGAATTCATTATTTTCTTTTTTCTTCTCATATTAATCTATATGCTTTAGAAAATATATGCAAAATGAAGAGTGAGGGTTGAGAAAATATAGAAAATATAGAATGTCAATTCAAATTCATAGAAAATTCATAAAAATCCATATAATAAAATTTATTTGTTAAAATATTTAAGAATGGATGTTTGCCAAAAAAATTTCTTGATGAGCCTTTTCCTGGTGTGCTTGAAGGTGAAGTAGGCAGCACAGGAGGCAAAGGCAGCATCATGGGGGGCGGCGACAACCAGAGGGGGGGTAAAATCCATGTCAAGATCAACTACATTCATTAGGACCTCTCTCGGAATGATGAAATCAGTGCGCTTTGCACCACTGGATAATAAAAATAAATTCATCAATTAATAGAAGCAAAATTGCAAAATCATAAACATACCAATAGAAGAAAAATGACAGTAACTTACTTTTGTTCTGAGAATGTCTACAATAAGATGCTTCTAAGACATCTCTCAGGTAGGCCTCTCACATGTTCTCTTATCAAGCATTTTTCATTGGTTATTTTAAGCTCCGCATTGTGAAAACAAATTGTTTCTTCCAATAAAAACGGTAGAAAAACTAGAAGAAGCTTCTTCCATTTGAAAATAATATAATCTGAATCCAAATGAACTGAAATTAGAAAAGATACCACTTTGTCGGGCTTTAACTTAGATTGAGACAAAGGCAAAACAAAAGCTCAAATTTCTTGTGAGCAAAGATTGAAAAAACACAATCGATAACATCAAGAAGGAAAGATTCACAAGGCAAAACAAAAGCTCACCACTCTCTATAACAACTCTGCACAGACAATGATATAGAAGAAATTGCCTTGCTCATCGTCCCAGATTTCTTGTGATCGTTACCGATCGTGCTCTCTTAGTGTTATTGTTGTGTTCCTTAGTCATTGTGAAAAGTTGGGAATAATATATGAAATTTATTGGGTTAAGGGAGAAATTAGGAGACACCGGCTATTGAAATATTAAAGCTGCAAAGGTAATGGAAGGAATATGTAGAGATGTTATTAGCACATGTAGGTTATTGATGATTGCTCTCTTATTGTTGTTGTTGTGTTGCTTAGTCATTGTAAATAAAAATTGAGGAATAATATATGAAATTTATTGGGTAAAGGGAAAAGTTGGGAGATGCCAGCTATTAAAAAATGGAAAAGCTGCAGAGATGATGGGATGAAAACTGCAATGGAATGGAGGTGATGGATGGAACACGTAGAGATGTTATTAGCACATGTAGGTTATTAATTGGTTATTACTAGATACTTGACCTGGGTTTCGCCGTAGGTTAGATATTGTTTTCTAAAAAAAAACTTTATACTCAAGCTTCTTCAACACGGTTTTGTATTTAAGAAATTCTAAATGAAAAAGAAATATACATATATGTGATCAAATAAATTGAGAACTGCTGTCAAATTTCATTCATTGCTCTCTGTCTTTTAAATTGTTACTGTTTTATTGTTTATGGGTTTTTACTTTATGTATTTCATGTTTTTTAACTAAAACAAGGAAAATGAAAGGTTATGAGGTTCCCTATCACCCTTATAAAATATTTAGTAACCTAGCATTGTTTATCTGAAATATCTTATGCTCATTTTATGTCAATAAAACAAGAAAAAATACAAGCGTTACTGTCAAATTTCATTTGTTACTCTCTGTCTTTTGAACTATTACTGTTTTATTGTTTAAGGATTTCTACTTCCTATTTTTCAACTAAAACAAGGAAAATGGAAGGTTATAAGTTTCCTCATCTGATGCGATCCAAGCACCAAAAGATCCATTGGAGGTTCTAGTTGGCCTAGTTACAAGGCTTAGAGCTAAGAGGTTCAAAGAGGTTTTCAATGGACTTCTTCAAGATTCGTGGGCTAAGGTGGAGTTCAAGAGGATATTAAATAATGAGGAGCAAGCCGTGATTAATTTGATTCATGTTTAAGAGGGGCTTGTTGGTGGAACCAAGATCATTACACAAGGATTGGGAGAAGAAGACTAAATTCAGTCAGTTTGACCTTTCGATACCTTTTTTTATCATAACTGGAGCTACATGTCAAATTTTGAGGTGATTCTAATTGGGATGGAAACTAGACTTTCATATCTTTTCAACGATATTAAATATGGGTGGCACACCTTCTAATTCTTTAAGATGAGAGGGAACCATCCATTTGAAGTTGGGTTTTGCTGCTGCCTGACAGAATACAAAAATAACCAAACGTGTCTTATTAAATTAGATGGTCTATTAAATTTTCTTTATTTTATGAGGAAACACTTGTTTGGGTTTCAAACTTGTTTATTTTATTTATTTTAATTAGTTTAGGCTAGTTTTAACATGGGTTGATTATTATTTAAATTGGGTTTATATGTGACCCATTAGGAAAACTAAGGTTTTTGGCTTGGGGTATAAATATTCTTGAGAATAATTTTCAGATTAGTTTTTGGCTAATAATATTATGATTTTGCCGACTTTTGGTTGTCAATCTTGGTTCTTGATTGAACTTTAAACTCTACAAAGAATTGATCAATCTTTGTTGTGAATTTATATTCCTTTTGCTCGTCTCCAGGTGTAGGCGTTGTGGTTGAGTTGGTATATAGTCTTGTAGCCTTGAAGCATGTCTTCCATTGTGATAAGTTCATCTTATTTTTAGCAAACTTGGATTAGATAGATCTTGGGTTCGTGAATTCCATTTAATTTTGCTAGGATTCGCATCACTGTCACCTTTATAAAATATTTAGCAATTTAACGTTGTTTATCTGAAATATCTTATGCTCATTTTGTGTAACTAAAACAAGGAAAAATACAAGCGTTACTATTAAATTTCATCTGTTATTGTTGGTCTTTTGAACAATTTTTGTTTTATTGTTTAAAGGTTTCTACTTCATGTATTTTATTTTTTCAACTAAAATAAGAAAAATGGCAGGTTATGAGGTTCTTTATCACTCTTATAAATTATTTAGCAATCTAACATTGTTTATCTGAAATATATTATGCTCATTTTATGTAAATAAAACAAGGAAAAATACAAGTGTTATTGTCAAATTTCATTTATTACTCTATGTCTTTTGAATTGATATTGTTTTATTGTTTAAGAGTTTCTACTTAATGTATTTCATGTTTTTCACGTAAAGCAAGGAAAATGGCAGGTTATATAGGGTTTCCTGTCACCCTTATAAAATATTTAGCAATGTAGCATTGTTTATTTAAAATATCTTATGCTCATTTTGTGTAACTGAAACAAGGAAAAATACAAGTGTTCTTGTCAAATTTCATTCATTATGGTCGGTCCTTTGATTTGTTTCTGTTTTATTGTTTAAAGGTTTCAACTTCATGTATTTCATTTTTTTCAACTAAAACAATGAAAATGCTAGGTTATTGGGATTCCCTATCACCCTTATAAAATATTTAGCAATCTAGCATTGTTTATCTCAAAATATCTTATAATCATTTTGTGTAACTAAAACAAGATAAAATACAAGTATTACTGTCAAATCTAGCATTGTTTAAAGGTTTCTACTTCATGTCATTGAGTGATAGGAGTTGTTTAACTTATGATGAAATTAATAAAACTAATTTGACGGTCGCTTAATTAATAACAGGACTGAAAGTCTTAGAGTAATCAATGTTTTCTTGCAGAGTAAAACTTTTAGCAACTAATCTTGCCTTATATTGCTCAATGTTGCCATTCACATAGCGTTTTATCCTATACACCCACCAACTGCCAATAACATTCATTAAAGGATGTAAAGAATCCAAGGACCAGGTGTCGTTAGAGTGTAAGACTTGAATTTCATCTCGCATAGCACCATGCCAAGCCTCATACATGTCAGCATTAGAGAATGCAATGGGTTCATAGTTAGGGGAAGACATTACTTGACATATAGGAGCAGCAGAGGTGGCTTCAGACACTATTAGAAGGGCGATCTTTGGCTATGAAACTCCAGAAATTTATAATTTAAATATTTAAATATACGGATGACTCGGTGGTAACTTTGTGAAACCCCAACAAAAGACTTCACCGTGACGAATTGAATAGCGATAAATAAAATAAAAATGGTGGTAAATTGTAAAGCCCCGATCAAATTTTATAATGTTAATAAAATTATTGAAAATTTAGAACCAGAAATGAGATGGGTTAGTTAAAATAAAATAAAATAAAATGAAATAGTATTGAATTATTAGAAAAGAAATTTTAGAGAGAGATTTTTCGCATGGTATTTTAAAAGCGGATTGAGAAAAGGCATTTGGTTGAACAAAAAAGATACCCAAACTTGATATAAGGGTGTTGTAGTAAATATGGATAGATTTGCTATATAAATAGCAAAATTATGATGAAAATACCTAGGACGGTCGAATGAAAGGAAGAAAGAGAGAGAGAGAGAGAGAGAGAGAGAGAGAGAGAGAGAGAGAGAGAGAGAGTACCTTGAGAGTAGAATCACAAACGGCCATATCTATGTATTTCACCGTTGAATTGAGTTAGGGTTTCAATATATTATGCTCCTCACCACCCTCTAACATCGAACTGTTGGGATTTGAAGGCTCTAGTTTAGTGAGAGATATAACCCTCGCAACATTTCAAGGAAAACTTGTCTACGGGTCAGTCATGATCGCTGGCGGTTTCCTTCTTCATCCACCGTTAGATCCTACTCAATTTTGGATATTTGATCATATTGATGAGCTCTACATTCTACACAGTGGAGATCGGGATTAGAAAATCCTACGAGAAGTTATTCATTGGTAAACAGTATATTGTCAATTTTCAATTCTGTTTTGTTTTGTTTCGATCTATGAAGATCTATCCCTTAACATACTCTTATTTGTTGGTATATGTCTCATGATATAATGATGGTTAACTTTATCGTTTGGATTGTATTAGTTCTAATTGAGTTAGGAGAAACTTTAACCTTACTGAAACGTATGTTTAAATTGGGTTAGCAAGAATGAAATGAAAATATGGTGATGAATTCATGTGAATGATATTGCAATAGTATGAGAACACACATTCTGATAAAATTATAAAAGGATACTGATTGTATCTCTTGATTCTCAAATAGAAAAGATGTCTAAAGCAGGGTTGTTAGTAGTTGAAGAGACTCAGTCAGTTGGGGAAACAGGTAGGTGCATCGCACCTTGTCTTTTTAATTTTTGTAAACTTATTGATAAATTTCAAAATTTATTGTTTTATTGTTTTGATAAATATTAGAAAGAATATGAGTACCTTGTGTACATTGATGTGTATCAACTAATTATGATATAATTGGAATGGATACAAGTACCTTACGTACAATGATATGTATCAAACTTGTGATGATATTATTGGAATGAATAAGAGGTACACCAATATAGATCAATTAATTAGGATAATGTTTGAATGAACATGTGTATCTTGGGTACAATGATATGGATCAAGTTAGTTAGGTTAATATTTGAACGAATATGAGTACCTTGTGTGCATTGTTATGTATCAAATTAATTATGTTATTTTAGAATAGGTACGATTACCTTGCATACATTGATAGGTATCGAATTAGCCATGATAACTTTGAAATAGACATGATTATCTTACATACCTCGATATGGATTGGTTATACACAATGACTCAAATATTAGAGTAGAAATGATAGATAACTAGTCAATATAGTGTCAGTTGCTAAGAATACATTACGATGATACTTAGCACCATGATGAGGTTGGCTAACGGCATAAATTGATACTTGGCATTGTGATGAGGGTGGCTAACAACATAAATTGTTACTTGGCATTGTGATGAGGGTGTCCAAGGTTATGTGAATGATGCTTAGTGACCGTAGTATCGGTAACTAAGGTTGTGTGTGAATGATACCTAGCAACCGTGGTTACAATGTATATGATGTTAATAAGAAAAATAAAAAGGGATCGGTATGAATGGAAGGTTGAGAAGACATTGATTAGCTATCCAGATTTGAATAGCTAATGGTATCGTTTGGGTTCCATTGGTGCCAACATTTCTTAAATTGATTAGTCGATCCCGAGTAATTAAGTGACTAATGATGTTTGTAAAATTTTCTAACATTGGCATAGTTTCTCTTGGTTAAATGAAAAAGATAAGTTGATCAACTATTCTGGATTAAGAGTAATTAATGATATCAACAACCATTTCTGGTGTGATTAGCTACTCTAGGTAAGGAAGCTAATGATGTCAATGGTTCTTGACATTGACAACTTTGATGGTAAACCAAATATGAATAAGAATTAATTAATTATTTCGATGTAAGAATGGTTAATGATATCAATCGGTTCTATTGATATCGGCACTTGAATGAAATTGATTTGTCTAACCCGATATTGGAAGACTAATAATACTAATGAGATTCATTAGTATCGGCAATTACCTTCTGAAAAATAAGAAAGAAAGTATTGATTAGTTATCTCGAAGGAATGAGATAAACTAATAATACCAAGAGAGGAAAATCTTGGTATCAAGTGAGAATTGATTCATAAGTAGATGGTATTTGAAACCATTGAGTTGTGATGAGATTTTCAAGATGAAATTATTCTCAACAAATAAAATAGAATATTATATGGATATTGGTAATAGATTGAAAATGTATGTAATAAAAGAGATCTATGCCTAATTTTATATATCAAAAGAAATTCAATGAAAATTATTATCTATCATTATTTGTTACTACCGTTTTATATTTTATATGGCCATGTTAATTTCTATATTTCTAATCCATCAAGGTCACATTAGAAGTAAACTTAGTTTAGTTAGTTTTTGCTTTCAACCATGTAATTATTTTTAAATTAAGAAACTTATCTCCTAAAACTTGAAATGTAATATTAACATGTAAATTTGGATATATGACTTTAATCTAATGCTTGTAATTCTATGTACCTCTTTAGCCATGCATGTTTATAGTTGAAATCAAATCCTTCACTTGAATTACATTATATGATGTTATTATGCAAGATATAGTTTATATAATGATATTATAACAATTGAATTATGCATTGTTTATTTTGTGAATTTAAATTGTATAATGTTATTGAATAAAACGTGTTATGTTGATAATTATGAGTTGGGTTAAGATCCAAGATGATTGGATCGAGTTGTGAAATAAAATTGAAAATGTAATATAATTTTGTCGATAACTTGAGACCTAGTATAGAAAAAATTATGCTGAAATTTTGGTAGAAATTTCAGTGGAACTTATATAAAAAAAAATTACTGAAAATTTCCAATATATCACAAAAAATACGATGTAGAAAATCAGGGTTGTTACATTATTGCAGGTGTAGGTCTACTTCACTCCTCGTGTCTTCATGAATTATTCGTGTCTGAAAGAATAATAATTTATGTTAGCTTGCGTAATACTTTGTTAATTTTGTCTTTTCATATAATTTAATAACTTACCCAAATCATGTTGTCATGTATGATTACTTTTCTTGGAGCTGATACCCCTTTTCTTTCTTTATCTTCTAACAAGAAATAACAAAATATATCGATGACCTGCACAGATGTACGTAAATTATCCATGAATATTCCATTTAAGTAACAAATAGGTTTTAAGTAGTGATACACTATTTGCGATGGATTTTTCATTTAAGACGTCGAAAAGGTCTTCCAATGATAAGAATTTCTTCTACATTTCTTCTCTCATCCATAAACAATTGTTGTAACGCAACATTTTTAATGAGACAATAAGATAGTTCAAAATTAAGAGAGTACTTGTTCAAAAGTCAGATATTATAAACAGTAACAATTCAAAACTAAGACTGTAATAGTTCAAAAGTTAGATTTTATTGGCAGTAACAGTTCAAAATTAAGACATTAACAGTCAGATATTATAGACAGTAACAGATCAAAATTAAAAGAGTATAGATTCAAAATTAAGATAATAACATTTTAAAAGTCAGACATTATTGATAGTAACAATTCAGATTTTGCTACCATGTTTTGTACTTGTCCTGTTGAATTTTGCTAATTAAATTCAATGCATTTTTCTTCAACAGTTTCACTAGTTAAAGATCATTATTCAGTTATGGTAGCTTGGATTTTATGACGTTTTCATCCTTTTTAGCTTCTCTTTTTTCTTTCCTTCCTTTTCATTTCTCTAACAAGATTTACCACTGATCTAGTTTTAGGAACTTCTAGGGATAACTCTTTTTCAGCTTGCTTTTCTTTTTTTGCCATTTCAAAAGTTATTTTTGTTACCTGGCCTTCGAAGTCCTTCCTCTTTGCTTTTATTTGAGCATTCTCCTTGATGCATTTATGATTCTCCTATATTCTCTTCATAGCTTTTCAATTTCTGTATTTTGGAAATCCTTTTTTCTTTTCAAGTCTCTTGACCTCTTATTCGGCCCTTTTGAGCTTTTTCTTTTCAAATATCTTGACCTTTTCTTCAGTCTTTTTGAGTTGATCTTTTAATTTCTGATTTTCACATTTCAACTCATTCTTCTTGTATAATGCTTTTATGATTTTCATATATTCTCATCGTAGCTTTTTAATTTTTGCATTTTGGAAATCCTTTTTCTTTTCAAATATCTTGACCTTTTCTTCAGTCTTTTTGAGTTGATCTTTTAATTTCTGATTTTCACATTTCAACTCTCTTATCTCTTTTTTCTTCTTATCCTCATGTTCAGTAGAAAAAAAGCTTGCGCCACATTTCTTCTTCCAACAGCTCCACAACTTTTTGAACACCCAACAACAAAACTTTTTCTTCCATGGGCTCTAAGTATATAACTGAAAACTGCATGAATGTGTAGACTGTAACATAATTAATGATACAGTAACATATGAAATTGAAAAGGTAACTGATCAGGTTGAGATTATAATGCATGAGGTTGAGGTATTAATATATTAATACAGATTGACATTTACAATCAGACAATAAAAGTTTAAAACTCTGAAATTCTTGCTTACACTTATGTTTATGAATGATTTTTTCCTTAATTCTACTTTCAAATGCAGTAAATTTTATTTTGCACACCTTGATATTCTTCCTCTAAGTAGCAACTGTGAAGTCCTCTGACAGAGAGACAGGGGGAATCTCATTTTCTTTAAAGTTTCAGAAGCTAATGTGGACTGAAGCTAATGTGGACTGAAGTCCTCTGACACAGAGACCGGGTGCCTCTCATTTTCTTTAAGTTTAAGAAGCTAATGTGGACTGAAGTCCTCTGACACAGAGACCGGGTGCCTCTCATTTTCTTTAAGTTTCAGAAGCTAATGTGGACTATAGTCCTCTGACACAGGGACGGGGTGTTTCAGAAGCTAATGTGAACTAAAGTCCTCTGACACAGGGACGGGGTGCCTCTCATTTTCTTTAAGTTTCAGAAGCTAATGTGTGTGGACTGAAGGTTCAAAAACCTCAATAAAAATATGATTAATTTATTTTGTATTTTTATATTGTTTAATATATTAATATTAAAATAAATTTTAAAAATAAAAAAATATATATTATTTTAACATATTGATAAATAAAAAATAATTTAAAAAATAATATTAATCAGTGCACTCAACTTTCTATTAAAACTTAGTTGGAATAAATCTATTAAAAGCTCATTTTATATTTAAAAAAAATTAATTTTTTAAATTAATTTTTTATTATTTTTGAATTTTTTTAATATATTGATATCAAAATTAATTTTTTTTAAAAAAATATTTTAATATATTTTTATATAAAGATCACTTTAAAAAATAATTATTACTACAATAACATACCATCTAACTCATACTTATTTTACTAGCTATCAACAATATATAAAACTAAGAATTTAAATGAGTTTGCTAATTTTAAATTGTTTCATTTGAATTCTCAAACTCTTTGTATATTTGTGTTGCAACGAGAGTATGCATAAGTTTTCGGTCCACTGAACCAACAAATGGACAAAATTAAAGGTAAAAAAAATAAAAAAATAAGCATGGCCATTTATAAGGAACAAGAGAATATATTCAAGACAAATATGCACGATATATGTTAAATGATCTAGGCTCATGAAATATCAGCTAGTCAAGACTGGCATGAGCTTATTATGTAAAATATTTTTTATAAAATTTAAGATAGAAAGAATAAAGACAAACAAAGAAAGTTGGGTGGATGTTTCCGAAGAAATCACTAAACAATAAATACTAAAGGAAGTCATGTCACGAACTTATTTGTGTCGATACACTAAACACACTAACATCGGCTACGACTTGCGTGAAATAACAATCCCCTATGTTTGAATTTTTTTAAAAAAAATCTTAATTTTCATATAATTAAAGATAAAAAGAATAAAAATAAAAATGAACATTTTCAAAGAACTCAGGGAACATATTCTAGAACAATTCACACAACATCTGCTAGATGATCTAGGCTCGTGAAACGCCCACATGAGCTCATTGTGTGAAATAATTTTTCTAACTTTAAGGATACAAAATAATAAAAAGTAACAAAAAAAAGTAGGGTGTATATTTCCAAAGAAATCACTAAACAATCAACACTAAAGGAGGTCATATCATAAGCTCATTGTGTTGATGCACAAAACACACTGGCATCGCTATGACTTGCATGTAATAGCAATCCCCCTGTGTTCAATTTTTTTTAATTAAATCCTACTTTTCATATAATTGAAGATAAAAGGAATAAAAATTAGAGTGGACATTTCCAAGGAACTCAGGGAACAAATTCAAGACTAGTGCGCATGACATCCGCAGGAAGATCCACGCTCATGAAACGCCCACATGAGCTTATTGTGTGAAATAATTTTTCTAACTTTGAGGGTAGAAAAGAATTAAAAGTAACAAAGAAAGTAAGGTGTATGTTTTCAAAAAAATCACTAAACAATCAACACTAAAAGAGGTCATGTCCTGAACTTATTGTGTAGATGCACAAAACACAATAGCACTGGTTATGACTTGCATGTAATAGCAATCCCCTTGTGTTCATTTTTTTTTATTAAATCCTAATTTTCATATAATTGAAGATAAAAGGAATAAAAATTAGAGTAGACATTTCCAAGGAACTCAGGGAACATATTCAAGACCAATGTGCACGACATCCACTGGAAGATCTAGGCTCATGAAATGCCCACGAGTTGGACCTGACATGAGCTCATTCTGTAGAATAATTTTTGTACAATTTAGGATAGAAAATTATAAAAACTAACACAAAAAGTAGGGTGGACATTTCCAAAGAAATCACTAAACAATCAATATTAAATGAGATCATGTCATGAACCCATTGTGTAGAAGCAATAAACACATTAACATCAACTACAACTTGCATGAAATAGCAATCCCCCTATGTTCAATTTTTTTTAAAATCCTAATTGTCATATAATTAAAGATAAAATGAATAAAAATAAGAGTGGACATTTCCAAGGAATTGAGGGAACATATTCAATATCATTGCGCACGACATCTACCAGATGATCCAGGCTCATGAAAGGCCCTCATGAGCTCATTTTATAAAATAATTTTTCTAATATTAAGGATAGAAAAGAATAAAAACTAACAAAGAAAGTAGGGTGTATGTTTCTAAAAAATCACAAAACAATAAAACACCAAAGGAGACTTTATTATGAACTAATTATGTACATGCACTAAACACACTAACATCAACTACGACTTGCATGTAATAGAAATCCTCTTATTTTCAAGTTTTTTTATTAAATCCTAATTTTCATATAATTGTAGATAAAAAGAATAAAAATAAAAGTGGACATTTTGAAGGAACTCGAGGAACATATTCAAGACTAACACGCATGACATCCACCGGATAATCTAGGCTCATGAAACGACCGTATGAGCTTATTGTGTAAAATAAATTTTCTAACATTGAGGATAGAAAAGAATTAGAAGTAACAAAGAAAGTAGGTTGTACATTTCCAAAGAAATCACTAAATAATCAACACTAAATGAGGCACTGCCATGAACTCATTGTATAAAAGAACTAAACACACTAACTTCGGCTATGACATACATGTAATAACAATCCCTTTGTGTTTGAATTTTTTTTATTATACTAATTTTCATATAATTGAAGATAAAAAGAATAAAAATAAGGGTGGACATCTTCAAGGAACTCAAAGAACACATTCAGGACCAATGCGCATGACTTCTGCCGGATGATCTAGGCTCATGAAATGCCCCACATGAGCTCATTGTGTGAAATAATTTTTCTAACATTGAGAATAGAAAAGAATAAAAACTAACAGAGAAAGTAAGATGTATGTTTCCAAAGAAATCACTGAACAATAAACACTAAAGAATGCTAAGCCAAGAATTCATTGTATAGATGCACTAAACACAATAACAACGGCTACAACTTGCATGTAATAACAATCCTCTTTTGTTCATTTTTTTTTAATTAAATCCTAATTTTCATATAATTGAATTTAACAAGAATAAAAATAAGTGGGACATTTTCAAGGAACTCAAGGGACATATTCAAGACTAGTGTGCACGACTTCCGCCGGATGATCCAGGCTCATGAAACACCCATATGAGCTCATTATGTGAAATAATTTTTCTAACATTAAGGATAGAAAAGAATAAAAACTAACAGGGAAAGTAGGGTGTACGTTTTCAAAGAAATCACTAAACAATAAACACTAAAGGAGGCCCTGCCATGAACTTATGGTGTAGATGCACTAAACACACTAACATCAGCTATACTTGCATGTATTAGCAATCCCCCTATGTTCGATTTTTTTATTAAATCCTAATTTTCATATAATTAAAGGTAAAAAGAAAAAAATAAGCATGGACATTTCCAAGAAACTCAGGGAACATATTCAAGACCAATACACACGATATAAACCAGATGATCCAAGCTCATGAAACACCTGCTGGTCAGGATTGACATGAGCTCATTGTGTAAAATATTTGTTGTAAAATTTAAGATTGAAAAAATAAAGACTGATAGATAAAGTAGTATGAACATTTCCAAAAAAATCACTAAACAATAAAGGAGGCCCTGCCATGAATTCATTGTGTAATCTCACTAAACACATTAAAGTCAGGTTCAACATAAGTGTAACTAGTTTCCAAATAAATTAGTAAATAATAAATACTAAAGTAGGCTTTTCCATGAACTCATTATGGAGACGCACTAAACACACTAACATCGGCTATGACTTGCATGTAATAGCAATCTCCTTGTGTTCTAATTTTTTATTTATTAAATCATAATTTCATATAATTGAAGATAAAAAGAATAAAAATAAACGTGGACATCTCCTAGGAACTAAGGGAACATATTCGAGACCAATACGCATGACATCAATCGGATGATCCAGACTTATGAAATACCCAAAGGTCGAGACTGACATAAGCTCATTGTGTAAAATAATTTTTGTAAAATTTAGGATAGAAAAGAATAAAAACTAACAGAGAAAGTAGGGTAGACATTTTAAAAGAAATCACTAAGTAATAAACATTAAAGGAGGCTCTGTCATGAACTGATTGTGCAGATACATTAAACCTATTAACATCGACTATGACTTACGTGCAATAACAATCCTCCTATGTTTTAATTTTTTTCATTAAATCCGAATTTTCATATAATTGAAGATAAAAAGAATTAAAATAAGTATGAACATTTCTAAGGAACTCACGGAACATATTCAAAACCACTGCACACAACTTCCATCGGATGATCCAGACTCATGAAACGCCGACAAGAGCTCATTGTATGAAATAAAAATTCTAGCATTGAGGATAGAAAAGAATAAAAAGTAACACAGAAAGTATGGTGTATGTTTTCAAAGAAATCACTAAACAATAAACATTAAATGAGACCTTGCCATGAACTCATTATAAAAATGCACTAAACACACTAACATCGAATCTCACTTGCATGTAATTGCAATCCCTTTGTGTTTAATTTTTTATTAAATCCTAATTTTCATAAAATTGAAGATAAAAAAATAAAAATAAGCGTGAACATTTCCAAGGAACCTAGGGAATATATTCAAGAATTGTTCGCACGACATTCGCCAGATGATCTAGGCTCATGAAAAGCCCGCATGAGCTCATTATGTAAAATAATTTTTCTAACATTAAGGATAGAAAAGAATAAAACTAACATAGAAAGTAGGGTGTACTTTTCCAAAGAAATCACTAAAAAAAACACTAAAGTAGGCTCTTCCATGAACTCATTATGTAGATGCATTACACAAACTGACATTGGCTACGACTTTCGTGTAATTGCAATCCCCTTGTGTTTGTTTTTTTATTAAATTCAAATTTTCATATAATTGAACGTAAAAAAAGTTAAAAATAAGCATGAACATTTCTAAGAAACACAGGGAACATATTCAATACCAGCGCACACAACTTCTGCCAGATGATCCAGGCTCATGAATCACCCGTATGAGCTCATTGTGTAAAATAATTTTTCTAACATTGAGGATAGAAATAAATAAAAACTAACAATAGTGTATCAGAGAAAAGAATAAAAGTAACAGAGAAAGTAGGGTGGACGTTTTAAAAGAAATCACTAAACAAGAAACACTAAAGTAAGCTTTGCAATGAACTCATTGTGTAGATGTACTAAACACATTAACATCGACTACGACTTGCGTGTAATAGCAATCCCCTTTGTTCCTTTTTTTTATTAAATCCTAATTTTTATATAATTGAAGAGAAGAATAATAAAAATAAGCGTGAACATTTCTAAGAAACTCAGGGAACATATTCAAGACCAGTGTACACGACATCCGTCTTTTGAACTATTACTGATTTTTTGTTTAAGGGTTTCTATTTTATGTATTTGTTTTTTCTCAACTAAAACATGGAAAATGGTATTTTATGCTCATTTTATGTAGTTCATTTAGTTTTTTTTATTCTCTTATTATTCTGTATGATTCAGAAAATATATGTAAAGTGAATAGTGAGGGATGAGAAAATATAAAAAATACAACATGTTAATTCAAAATTCCTAGAAAATTCACAGAAATTCATATTATAAAATTTATTTGTTAAAATATTTAAGGATGGATGCTTGCCCATAATTTGGTGGGCCTTTTTATTGTGCACTTGGAGGTGAAGTAGGTAGTGCGAGAGGGGGGGAAATAACATATATGTCAAGATCCGCCATGTTCATTGGGACCTCTTTTGGAATGATGAAATCAGTGCACTTAATAAAAACAAATTCATTAATTAATAGAAGCAAAATTACAGTAACATAAACAACATACCAGTAGAAGAAAAACAACAGCAACTTACTCTTGTTCCGAGAATGTTTACAATGAGATGCTCCTAGGACATCTCTCAAGTAGGATTGTCACATGTCCTCTTATCAAGCATTTTTCATTGCTTATTTCAAGCTCTGCATTGTAAAAACAAATCATACGTTTTCTTTCAGTAAAAACGGTAGACAAACTAGAAGAAGCTTCTTCCATTTGAAAATAATATAATCTGAATTCAAATGAATTGAAATTACAAAAGACACCACTTTGTCGCACCTTAACTTGGATTCAGATAAAGACAAAATAAAAGCTCAAATTTCTTGTGAGAAAAGATTGAAAAAACACAATCGATAACATATAAAAGGAAAGATTCACAAGACAAAACAAAAGTTCGCCACTCTTTATATAACACCTCTACATAGACAGTGATATAGAAAAAATTACTTTGCTCATCATCCTAGATTTCTTGTGATCGTTGCTAATCATGCTCTCTTATTATTATTGTTGTGTTCTGTAGTCATTATGTAAAGTGTGGAATATTATATGAAATTTATTGGGTTAAGAGAAAAATTGAGAGACACTGACTATTAAAAAATAAAAGCTGCAGAGGTGATGAGATGGAAGCTGTAATGGAATGGAGGAGATGAAGAGAACACGTAGAGATGTTATTAGCACAGATAGGTTATTAATTATTGTTATTGTTGTGTTACTTAGTCATTGTGAAGAAAAAAAAAAGAAATAATATATGAAATTTTTTGGGTGAAGGGAAAAGTTGGGAGACGTCAACTATTGAAAAATAAAAACGTTGCAGAGGTGATGGGATGGAAGCTGTAATAGAATGGAGGTGATGGACGGAACACGTAGAGATGTTTTTAGCACAGGTAGGTTATTAATTAGTTATTACTAGATACTTAACTTGCGTTTCACCATAGTTTAGATATTGTTTTTTTAAAAAAACTTTATACTCAAACTTTTTTGACATGTTTTTGTATTTAAAAAATTCTAAGTGAAAAAAAAGATTATACATACAACAAATCAAATAAATCAAGAACTACTATTAAATTTCATCTGTTACTCTTTGTCTTTTAAATTGTTACTGTTTTATTGTTTAAGGATTTCTATTTCATGTATTTCATTTTTTTCAACTAAAACAAGAAAAATGACAGGTCATAGGGTTCCATGTCACCTATATAAAATATTTAGTAATCTAACATTGTTTATCTAAAATATCTTCTGCTCGTTTTATTTAACTAAAACAAGGAAAAAAAGAGGCGTTCCTGTCAAATTTTATCTGTTACTCTCTGTCTTTTGAACTACTACTGTTTTATTATTTAAGAGTATCTACTTCATGTATTTCATGTTTTTCAACTAAAATAAGGAAAATGAAATGTTATGGGTTCCCTATCAACCCTATAAAATATTTAGCAATCTAGCACTCTTTATCTGAAATATCTTATATTTATTCTATGTAACTAAAACAAGGAAAAATAAAAGCTTTATTGTCAAATCTCATCCTTTATTGTTTGTCTTTAGAACAATTTCTATTTTGTTATTTAAGGGTTTCACTTCATATGTTTCATTTTTTTCAACTAAAACAAAGAAAATAGCAAGTTATAGGTTCCTGTTATTCTTATAAAATATTTAGCAATCTAGCACTATTTATCTTAAATATCTTATTCTTATTTTATGTAAATAAAACAAGGAAAAATACAAGCGTTACCATCAAATTTTATCCATCACTGTATGTCTTTTTTATTGTTATTGTTTTATTATTTACTCGTTTCTACTTCATGTATTTCATTTTTTTCAATTAAAACAAGAAAAATGACAGGTTATTGAGTTCCCTGTCACCCTTAATTTTTTTTTTAGTAAACTAGCATTGTTTATCTGAAATATCTTATGCTCATTTTGTGTAACTAAAACAATAAAGAATATAAGCATTATTTCAAATTTTATTCGTTAATGTATGTCTTTTGAACTATTACTGTTTTATTATTTATGGGTTTCGACTTTATGTATTTCATTTTTTTCAACTAAAACAAAGAAAATAGCAGGTTATGGGGTTTCCTGTCACTCTTATAAAATTTTTAACAATCTAGCATTACTTATATGAAGATATCTTATGTTTATTTTTTGTAACTAAAATAAGAAAAAATACAAGTATTATTGTCTGTCTTTTGAACAGTTACTTTTTTATAGTTTAAGGGTTTCTACTTCATGTACTTCATTTTTTTCAACTAAAACAAGGAAAATGACAGGTTATTGGGTTTCCTGTCACCTATATAAAATATTTAGCAATCTAGCATTGTTTATCTGAAATATCTTATGTTCATTTTAAATAAATAAAACAAGGAAAAATACAAGCGTTACTATCAATTTTCATCTGTTACTCTCTGTCCTTTGAACTGTTTCTGTTTTATTGTTTAAGGGTTTCCACTTCATGTATTTCATGTCTTTCAACGGAAACAAGGAAAATGAAAGGTTACAGGGTTCCCTCTCAACCTTATAAAATATTTAGCAATCTTGCACTATTTATCTGAAATATCTTATGTTTATTTTGTGTAACTAAAACAAGGCAAAATAAAAGCGTTATTGTCAAATTTCTTTCTTTATTGTCGGACTTTAGAACAATTTCTGTTTTATTGTTTGAGGGTTTCTAATTCATGTGTTTTATTTTTTTCAAATAAAACAAAGAAAATGGCAGGTTAAGGGGTTCCCTGTCAATCTTATAAAATATTTAGCAATCTAACACTGTTTATCTAAAATATCTTATGCTCATTTTAAATAAATAAAATAAGGAAAAAAACAATTGTTACTGTTAATTTTCATCTGTTACTCTCTGTCTTTTGAACTCTTATTGTTGTTATTGTTTAAGTGTTTCTTTTTCATGTATTTCATTTTTTTCAACTAAAAATAAGAAAAATGGAGGCCATATGGTTCTCTATCACCCTTATAAAATATTTAGCAATCTAGCACTATTTATCTGAAATATCTTATGCTCATTTTATGTAAATAAATAAAAAAAAATACAAGCATTACTGTTAAATTTCATATGTTACTCTATGTCTTTTGAACTCTTACTGTTTATTATTTACCGGTTTCTACTTCATGTATTTTATTTTTTCAACTAAAACAAGAAAAATGGCAGGTTATTGGGTTCCTTGCCACCTTTATTTTTTTTTTAGCAATTTAGCATTGTTTATCTGAAAATATCTTATGCTCATTTTGTGTAACTAAAACAAGAAAAAATAAAAGTGTTACTGTCAAATTTCATTCGTTCTTGTCTGTTTTTTGAATTGTTATTGTTTTATTGTATAAGGGTTTCTACTTCATGTATTTCATTTTTTTTAACTAAAACAAGGAAAATAGCAGGTTATAGGGTTCTCTATCACTTTTATAAAATTTTTAACAATCTAGCATTGTTTATTTGAAATATTTTATGCTTATGTTTTGTAACTAAAACAAGGAAAATATAAACGTTATTGTCTGTCTTTTGAACTATTATTTTTTTATTATTTAAGGGTTTTTACTTCATATGCGTCATTTTTTTCAACTAAAACTAGGAAAATGGTAGGTTATTAGGTTCTTTGTTACCCATATAAAATATTTAGCAATCTAGCATTGTTTATCTGAAATATCTTTTGCACATTTTATCTAACTAGTAAAAGCATTACTGTCAAATTTTATTCATTACCCTATCTCTTTTGAACTTTTACCGTTTTATTGTTTAAGATTTTCAACTTCATGTGTTTCATGTTTTTCAACTAAAACAAGGAAAATGAAAGGTTATGGGTTCCCTGTCAACCTTATAAAATATTTAGCAATCTAGCACTATTTATCTGAAATATCTTATACTCATTTTGTGTAACTAAAATAAAAAAAAATAAAACTGTTATTGTCAAATGTCATCCTTTACTATCGGTTTTTAGAACAATTTCTATTTTATTGCTTAAGAGTTTCTACTTCATGTGTTTTAATTTTTTCAACTAAAAGAAAGAAAATGGCAGGTTATGAGATTTCTTGTCTCTCTTATAAAATATTTAGTAATCTAGCACTATTTATCTAAAATATCTTATACTCATTTTATATAAATAAAACAAGGAAAATGTCAAATTTCATCTGTTACTCTCTGTCTTTTGAACTCTTATTGTTTTTATTGTTGAAGTGTTTCTTTTTCATGTATTTTATTTTTTTCAACTAAAATAAGGAAAATGCAAGTCATAGGGTTCTCTATCACCCTTATAAAATATTTAGTAATCTAGCACTATTTATCTGAAATATCTTATGCTCATTTTATATAAATAAATAAGGAAAAATACAAGCATTATTGTCAAATTTTATCTTTTACTCTCTGTCTTCTGAACTCTTATTGTTTCATTTTTTAAGGGTTTCTTCTTCATGTATTTTATTTTTTTCAACTAAAACAAGGAAAATGCAAGTCATAGTTCCCTACCACCCTTATAAAATATTTAGCAATTTAATATTATTTATCTAAAATATCTTATGCTCATTTTATATAAATAAAACAAGAAAAATATCAGCGTTGCTATCAAATTTCATTTGTTACTATCTGTCCTTTAAACTTTTACTGTTTTATTATTTAAATGTTTTTGCTTCATATATTTCATGTTTTTCACCTAAAACTAGAAAAATGGAAAGTTATGGGTTCTTTATCGCCCTTATAAAATATTTAGCAATTTAGCACTATTTATCTAAAATATCTTATGTTTATTTTGTGTAAATAAAACAAGAAAAAATACAAGCGTTGTTATTAAATTTTATTTGTTACCGTATGTCTTTTTAACTGTTATTGTTTTATTGTTTATGAGTTTCTACTTAATGTATTTCATTTTTTTCAACTAAAATAAAGAAAATAGCAAGTTATTAGGTTCCTTGTCACTCTTAATTTTTTTTTTTTTAGCAATTTAGCTTTATTCATCTAAAATATTTTATGTTTATTTTGTGTAACTATATATATATATATATATATTATACGCTTCAAGTTACTCTAGAAATTAAGTTAGTTTTATGATAAAATTTTCATTTTAAGAATCATTAACCAGGTCTTTTAAAGTGATATAAAGATTATAAATATTAAAATGAATAACAATTAGATCGATATATTAATTAATGAAATCATATAGATTAAAGGCTAATTAATATCAACTTATCACTCATACACCACCCTAGTTATAAGATTCGGCTTTGGCTTAACATGTCAATCCGGTAACTTAAGGCTCGGCTTGTGGCGAGTGGCTCACGGCGAGTCAGTGAAAAAACATATTTTTTGCTTCTTTTAAAAAAAAAATAAAACTGAATTAACCCTGAACCCAGGTGGTGTTCGTCACATGGCATAAATTTAATTACCAGAAACTGTATATTATAAAAATGAAAATTTGAAGGATTTTATTTGAAAAGTGATAATTGCATTAAGAGCATTTCAACCTTTTAAGAATTTTTAGTATTAATCAATTGAATTCATGATTTCTATTGTTTTGCCATAAAAGTGATCGTTGGTCAAATGCATTTGGTTCCTTAAACCAGTAATGAAACATCTGATTTGTTTTCGGGACAATAACAATCCAAGTTTTTCGTTGTTTCATTTGCACTTTCTTGTTTCCATGGCTGGTTTTTGCTCTGCATAAAAATCTTCTCACCTGGGCCTACTTCGTGAGTATCTTTCTTCCATGTTTGGTCCGCTTTCAGCATAACCACCACACAAAATCATGTCCTTGTTATCTCCAAAATCCTCTCCTTTCTCCCTCCATCCCTCCACCACTTCACCCGCCCCAAACAATAGTTTTTCTTTCCCACTCACTTCAATTCCAGTTTCCACACTAAACCACAAACACCCACTTAAATTCTTCAGCAATAGGAACTGGGTTTCTCTCAGAAAAAGATTTCATGTCAAATCTCCTGATTCTGATACAACTGAAAGTGTCTCAGCTTCAAGTGATGGCTCATCATCATCATCATCAAGTACTACTAGTTTCTTGTCTTTTCTTTGCCCTCTTCTCAAGCTCTTTTCTGTAAGTGTCTTCAACAGCTCCTAACTAAAGATATCAACATTTTCGTTTCACTTGTTCAACATTTTACATGGATTATGCTGAAACTCTCATGTTATTTACTAAACTGGATTGGAACATGAAAGTTTTGATCTTGGCTATGAAGGTTGAAACTTTTTCTTTTTGTTGGTCCATGTGCAATATATAAGAAAACTTGTGTTTTTATAGTGTATGCAATACATACTTCTGTTGGGATTGAAATTTTATCGTGTATGGGCATAATCCTTATAATCATTCAGAAATTTAGGGGTTTAAAATGATCTTTTTGTGCTTCATTTTATTAGGGTCTGGTTCTTTCTTGCAGGGAGGTGATCCTTCTCAAGAACGGAATTATACTTTAGAGGTAATCTCTTCGGACAGTTCCCTTGTTTTAGCATCCATTGCTTGCTGTTAACAGTTCATTAACAATAATTTTCTCTTTTAGCCCCGTCGCTATTGTTGGTTTCAGTCGATATTCCTGCTCAATTTGTATTAGAAGTGTTTGAAATGACATGCACCATAGTCTCAAATTTTTTTATGGAACTTTCCAGTGTAGGAATTGAATGCATGATTAGGAAATGCTTAAATTCCTGAACAATTTTATTTATTCGTATTTGTTGTTTAATAGTAGGTAGCAACGTCTTCCTTGTCTACCTTGGCACGACTTCCATGGGGATCAAGATCGTTATCAGAGAATTTGAACAACCAGGAGACAACCATTTCAGATCCTCCTAAACCTTTGCAACTGTATGAATTTGGTATGTTTCGTTCCAGGTGCATGGTCAGCATTCCAATAACACTGTTGTTCATACTGCATGATATGTAGAGAATGTACCTTTTCTTCCTCTTTTTAAGTGGATCAACAATATTTAACCATATGATCTATGCCATTGTAGTGTATAATCGATAGACCATGACTAAGTAGCAAATTATTTACACATCAGATTCTAGTATGTGCTAGGACTTGCATGCTTCTAACTCAGTTTTTATGCTATGTGGTACATTTATGATTAGTGATGGCTTAATATTTTGAAAAGGGTTATTGCTTGTTTTGTTAGGATTGGGATTTTCAAATTAAAATCGAATGTTCTTTTTGTACAGAAGCATGCCCCTTTTGCAGGAGGGTCCGAGAGGCAATGACTGAGCTAGATCTTTCCACAGAGGTGAGGAATGACCTTCTATTTATTTCAGGATGGCTTGGTTGTGATGTTGATATAGGTTGTAGCCTTGTAGGCAAGTTTAATTGTTGTCTTGTTATCCCAATAAAGTCTCATAGTTCACATTTTATCTTTCTATTATGAGCTAAGCACACATTCCTTCCCAATTTCCTGGTATTTCCCACCTTTCAGTGTTGAATACCCAAGAGCTGATTTGCCTTGAGGCTAAGACGATCATGGCATTTTTCATAATCTCCTTCTGGTGAACATATTATCATCCTGATTAAGAATAGGAAGTGAATCTTTTCATAAGATTTGAACTCAGTTATCATCATTTTACATTCTAGGCTCCAAAAGAAAATCAAGATAAAATAAACATGCTGTTTCTAAAAATCAATTCCTAGATTTTTGGGCGACACTGACAATCAGCATGGAGTCTTGAACATATCCAATTTGTGCTGTAGCCCCTTCAACTAATTAAATGTGCATTTGCAGTGTATCATACACCATCTGCCTATCATATAATAAGTCTATGTTTGTGGTGTGATACTTTAACCTTTTGAGTTGCCCTGGTATACCACAATAATGTAGTTATGATATTGAAAATATGATATAAAATCAGTTGGATTTTAAAGTAGTTTGTTTCTGAAGAAGGTCATATCATCAGGTTGGATCCAATTGCACCTCAGATTATAGTGAATCTTGTTCATTTTCAGCCTTGAATACTTTCTATGTAGAGAAAGTGAAAAGGCCAGAAAAATGACAGAACACAATGATAAAGTCTAGGGCTTGCTATCACAGAGTGCAGGTTTGACCTAGCACTCATCTTTAAAAAGCAAAATAGACATGGAGTTGAATTTATTTGTTCTATCTCAAGTCCCTTCCATGTTTCGGTAACTTAAATATGAACTCTTTGAAAAATGGTTTTCATATAGTTTTTCTCATTTAGTCCTTTGACATGTATGTACAGGTATATCCTTGTCCAAAAGGCTCTGTAAGGCATAGGGAAATAGTCAGAAAAATTGGTGGTAAAGAGCAGTATGTGATTCCTTCAGTAAGATTTTATATTATGTATTTGTGCTTTATGTGAATTTGTGATAAGCTGTATTGCAGTCGCATTAAGTCACAATGGGTCTCTGGACTTTTTTGATCCTTTGTCTGGAGTCGTGGCTATTCATATCAATGCCAGTAATGCAAAAATTAATTACATACCACATATTTAACATGCCATTTGGTGGAAGGTTGCCTTTTCATGGGGTTGATTTCTTAATCTCTATTTCTAACTTGTGTTATTGAAGCTCAGGCATGAAGCTTATTTGTTTGAATCTTGTTTTGTTTGCATTATTTCCTCTCTTTTTTTTTTTGCTTCTAATTGCTTTAGTCACTAAATTTTTCCATGCAGGTTTCCTTTTCTTGTTGACCCAAACACTGGTGTTTCAATTTATGAAAGTGGTAAGTGATGAAGCATCATTTTGTGCAAGTTATGGGGCCTAGATTAATAAATTACTAAATAGTTGGTCTTCCAAGTATTGTTGCTTCACCAATTGCCAATACTAAATAGTTGGCCTCAATGATGCATGACAATAAAAAAAAAAAAGTGATTAATTATGGGAAAAAAGCTTACCTCTCCCTGTATTTCAATCTGTGGTTTATCAATTAATTTGTTGCAAACTATAGGTCTCTTTGGTCAGCAAGATTAAAAATTTACACATTAATATTTAAGTGAACTCGTTTCCTCTCCTGGGGATTGCATAAAGAGGAATTATCATCGTGTATGCTAGGGCTGTGAAGTAGGATAACAGGCAGCCCAGAGATCTAAAGATCCCATGTAGAGCGGTTTTGTAACTATTGGCTATGCCTCATGCATTAACTGAATTTTTGTTCGAAGGTCCATCTAATAGGTTTTTCGGTATAGTAGATCTGGAAATAGATATTCCTTTAAGAAGTCAGGCCGGTATGTTACGAGAGTCCTATTTGCATTACCTTTTAAATGATTACTCCTTCAACTGTGGTAAATTCTTTGCATAGAATAGGTGCAATCATCTAAAAGATGATCAGGTTTCTGCTTAAAATGCTGATGTTATTGACCATCTTATGTTTTACTTTTTGGGTTTGTTTGGAGTTTGAATAAATTGCTTAGGAATTGAGAAGGAAACATAATTAATGGATATAGTATGTATATCTAATAGATCCTTCTTTCCTTTCCCTTTTGTTTTGTTTTGTTTATCTTTTTTTTTCCTGTTAAAGTTTCTTTTGTGTTTTTGGGCGCTAAAATGCAAAAATCTTTGGGCAGGGAAAAAAAAAAAATGAAATTAATCTTCTCACCATTGTCATTGGTTATGAGCACTGAATGTATGTAATAAATTTTGTGAGGGGACGTAACACGAACCTGGTGGTGTTATCAACGTCATTGTTATGGGAGAATGTTACATATTTTCACAGCCTAGTTGTATGACACATTATTTTCATACTCGTTTTGATAGGTGACATTGTGAAATACCTATTTCAGCAATATGGTAAAGGTAGAAGTCCCTCAATGGGTCTTTTGGAAAGGTAATGATCTCCAAAATTAGTGAATTGGTCATGGTTCTGTTCTCTTTTCGCTTGTCTAACTTGGCTATTCTCTCTAGCACATTGTTTACGGGATGGATGCCAACAATTCTTCGAGCAGGTAGAGGAATGACCTTGTGGGAAAAGGCCAGACTAGATCCACCATCCAAGAAGCTGGAACTTTTCTCATTCGAGAACAATCCGGTAAGCAAATGGTTTTAAATTCACTGTTGACATATGACTGAGTAATGAAACTGACATTGCGGTAACTGGTATCTTGAAACACTAGTTCCCTGCTCTTGAGTTTGAGACGGCAAGTGCTAGGACCTATTTGGTTCATATTTTAAAACTTGGTTTCCTGAAACATGATGAACTCTTCATGGATTTCAAAACTCAAAAGAAATTTAAATCTAGTGATTATCAAACTTGATTCAGAACCCTAGCAGTTTCAGATTGCATTGTTGATTGAAGCTCCATTAAGAACTGTGTTTTTGACAGAAAGAAAAACTTAATTTACTAAGGAAAGGTAACGAGGAGAAGTTATCATGAAATTAGAGCAATATTATTCCAAAAACATTTTCTTGACCTTTGTTCGTATGCTTAAATTAAGAGCTACATTCCTGCTCCCAATTTTGCTATCATGAGATGACAGTTTTATGGATTAACTTTGCAAGTTTTGCAACTATCAGATGGATAATTGGGCCAAAATAAATGCTAATTCTCAAAAGCACATGTTGTAATATACAGTATACTCACATTTTTTACCTTTTAATACCCGGCCAAAATAAGCAAGAATTTTGCATCAATTTTGTGCTGTATATAATATGTTATCTTCCTGACTTTTCCTTCTTTATAGTATGCAAGACTTGTGCGTGAGGCACTATGTGAATTGGAGCTTCCATATATCCTTCAAAATGTCGGGACAGGGTCTCAGCGAACAAAGTTACTAGGTGATGCATCTGGATTCCAAGAGGTCAGCTTCAGCCTTTGCAGAATATCTACGTTATTTACAATTTTTTTAGTCAGTCAGTCTCTGTTTTTTGTTTGTGTAGAAATGTATTTTTCTGCTTGCCATAATGCTGCATCATATGCCTGCTGCCTGCATTAGTTAATGATTGCAGTGCCCTACAACACGCTCAAGGCTCTTGAACCTAACTTGGAAGCAGTGCTTACTGCTTACCTCCTGGCATAGCCATTATAAGTGCTTCACATGCATGATCTATTGAGTATTTGCCTATGCCATGAAAAGATTACTAACAAAAAGTATTCATTTATCTTTCTTTGCATATATTATTTGGGACCGGGCAATAAATACACAAATTTTCTTTCCCCTTTGTATCATACAGGTGCCTTACTTGATTGACCCAAACACTGGTGCGGAAATCGGTGACTATAAGAAGATACTGGCTTATTTGTTCCAAACATATTCAGCAGCAGCAACATAGTTTCAAGTTCAACACCAGAGTCCTGAATGTGAGAAAGAGGAGCTTTTTCACAATTGACAAGCCAGTGTTGCTGCGCATGTGTAGACGAAACAAAATCAGCTACAAAGAAGTTGTTACATGGATAGAACGAGACCCACAAACTTATTGTACGGAGATGAGAGAGAGATCATGTTCTTCCGCATCAATTTTGTGCTGAATATGCAAGGTAGATGGGACCAACAAACGAGTAGAACCCATTGAACTTGGTTCCAGCAGAGGTTGTATATGCACCCATGTAGTAGTATAAGATAATCAAATCGTTCACTTGCAGCTCTGGCATCTGCTCATCACTTGTCGAAACATCATGTGAATCACAACTTGGTTTAAACAACATAAAGATCGATCCTAGGCTGGAAGGTTAGATGAATCCATAATCAATCCAGTACTCCTCTCTCACTGGTTTGCCAAACGCATTAGTCAGGCACTAGAACGAACACAATTTCAGCGAAGTACCATCATGCTACACATTGAACCTTTAGGTTCCACACATAAGGGAGAGACAGTGTTAAGAAATCTCAAGAAGTAGGGATCGAAGTGTAGAATTTTCTAAACTATAGGGTCAAATATATACTTTGGTCGTGTCCCCCCACCTCACCACCTTGGTTGTATCCTCCGCCCAACACAGCACCAAATCCATATATATACACACATAATCGTAGTCAAATCAAAACCACTCAAACTCAAACACTTCTTTCGTCAACCAAACCCTAACAGAGCGTCCAATGGCCGCCTCGATCTCCATTTCCAGACTCATCCTCTCCTCTCCAACCCAAATATCCACCACCGCGGCCACCGCCAAATCTTTCCTCTCATCTCTCCCCCTCAAACCCAACCGCCTACCCAAGCCCCTGAGAACCACCACCAGAAAATTCTCCACTATCTCCGCCACCATTTCTGTCGGGGACAAACTCCCAGAAGCCACCCTCTCCTACTTTGACTCCGAAGGAGAGCTCCAAACCACCACAATCTCCTCCCTAACATCCGGGAAAAAATCAATCCTTTTCGCTGTCCCGGGCGCCTTCACCCCGACATGCTCCCAGAAACACCTTCCAGGTTTCGTGGAGAAATCGGCAGAGCTAAAGTCAAAAGGGGTAGACACAATCGCGTGTATATCAGTGAACGACGCGTTTGTGATGAAAGCATGGAAGGAGGATTTGGGGATAAAAGATGATGGAGTGCTGCTTTTGTCTGATGGGAATGGGGATTTTACAAAGGCAATAGGGTGTGAGTTGGATTTGAGTGACAAGCCAGTTGGGCTAGGAGTGAGGTCAAGGAGGTATGCATTGTTGGCTGAAGATGGGGTTGTCAAGGTTCTTAATTTGGAGGAAGGTGGAGCTTTTACTTCCAGTGGAGCTGAGGATATGCTCAAGGCTCTCTGAATCTTCTTTTGCTTTCGGGTTCCTCTCTTGTCAATAAATAATAAAAACTTGAATCCCTGTGCTGTGTTGTGCTCTGTTTTGATGTGGAGAATCCTCTGTTTCCATATTTGAAATGTGATGGGATCAAGTGCATCTTCTACTTCTGATCAGCTTTTAAGTGCATCTTTTCATAAGATTGGAACTCAGCTGTTGGAATGCAAACATTTTTTAATTACACACCATGCCATTTGGATGAAGATTGCCTCCCTTTTTTCCATGGGGTTTCGTTTCAAACCTTTGCATCATTGAAGCTCAAGCGTGAAGCTTGCTGGTTTTGAGTCGTGCTCTGTCGCATTTCTTATTTCCTCTTTTTTGCCTGTAATTGCATAGACGCTAGCGCAAACACTCGTGTTTCAATTTCAAAAAATTCAAAATTTGAACAAATAATGTTTTCATCGCACTGCTAAACACCCTCGGTGGTTGATAATCAGTAGTCTTTTTCTACATCGTAAACATCATCAAAATCCAAATTGGATCCATGGAATAAACCTTTACTGAAGATTTTATAAAAGTAAAGAAAAAACCAAAAAAATAATAATCATAAACTCCAAAGAAAAGATCATCTAGCATAACACGAACAGGGTCAGCAAAACTTTGTTTATAGAGCAGATTCATGGTGATAAAGCATATAACGAGCATCATTGTTAGGAGCAGAAAAGCATTAACAAGCTTTACTCTCTTGTTCTTGATGATGACTGAACTCCTGCTACAGCCACAAGATTTTGCTACACCAGCATTCCACTGCATTACTCTTATCTCTCGTAGATAATGAAATTTATGCCATTACTTGACTATAACAAATTATGCATTGTGCACATTAAATCCTCAACATCTCTGCATTTTTTTTTCACTTTTGAGATGAGCTTTTCCTTCATAATTTTAAATCCTCAACATCTCTGCACAGTAAATTTTTTTCTTTTAATTTCTGTAATATTTAACGTATAATAATTAATTCCTTAATTAGTGTCTTTATAATACCTGTTAACTTAAATGGGATATCTTGTAATAAAATTTTTTTTTAACAAAAACCTAGATAAAGAGAAGGTTTTACTGTGCCCTATAAATAAATCATTATTTATTGGAATAGTTATTTGATAAAATTGCCCTCAGCCCAAAAAAAAACCTTTAAACTAAGTATCCAGGGCGAGATGATCATATAATTTGTGCAGGGTTAAGTTAGTAAATTTGGTTTTTTAGGTGATATTACTAATTTAACTATAGAATAAAAAGATAGAAAGCCTTTCAATAATATGTGGAGGGTTAAGTTAGCAAGTTTGACTATATAATAAATATTATTTTAAAAAACATGCTAGTGTGTGTGGAGTGGGCAGCCCAGCACCTTTCAGCTAATATGTCCAAGATTGTTTGTTCGAAAGGTCTTCACACTCCCTCCATGATGAGTTGC
>Ga0325404_1000395_pt1 | contig 42660 bp, 30 predicted proteins | sample PopdelMetagenome_18_FD_205664 | JGI IMG/M metagenome (GOLD analysis project Ga0325404, IMG submission 205664) | Populus deltoides microbial communities from Bellville, Georgia, United States - Xylem-Control-R1 | ecosystem: Host-associated > Plants > Phyllosphere > Stem > Wood/Secondary xylem...
ATTAAATTTGATATGAACTAAGTTTTTTTATTGAGTCCGGGTCTAGAATTTCACAAGTTGCAAGTTTAGAAAATTAAATTCTTTTCCTTATTAAATTTGTTCGCATATATTTTTTTAATCTTTATTAAATTAACTAAATTTAGTTAAATTAATAATTTAAATATCAAATATTTTATGTTTCTTTGAAAATATTAGCGTCGTCTGAATAATTTTTTCATGTTAAAAAAAAAATTTACCTGAGAACATCATTGCGCATGTAACCTGTATAGTGAAATTCTAGATTGAACAACATTAATATTCAGTATAGTGGCTGGCCAAGAAAAAAAAAGAAAAGAAAAAATTAACTAGAACTTATTTAGTCTCACAGCATCAGCAAATTGTTCTGGACTATAATAACCCAAGTTCTAAAAGACATACACAGCTGAAATCTCCTCCACTTCATACCTCCAGAATCAGACAGATCATGTCCCTGCCAACTCTGCTAAACCCACAAACCCCAAAACTACACGTTCCTCTATCTCTCAAGTTTCCATCTTTCAAAACTCTAAAAATCCCAACAAAAATCCATTCCTTCTCACCTTCTTCACAATCCCAATTCCCTATACGAAATGACAGTTTTGAAGACCAAGACCATGCCATTGGTGACTGTATAGTCTTTGAAGAAGGCATTTTTGAAGACCCTTATTTGGAAAACAATTCAAATGCCATTGAGGATTCAAAGTTGAGGTCTGTTCAGAAAAAAATAAAAAGGGTTGTTCCTAAAATTGAAGAAGAGAATTTGGTGCCAGAGAATTGGAGAGAAGTGCAAGCAGAGATTAATATTGGTAAAAAAGAAAGGAGAAAGATTGCTCAAGAATTGGAATATAATAAAAAATTTGAAAGGAAAAGGAAAGGGTTGGTTCCTATTAGGAATGTGAATTTAGAGGAGTATCAGGCTTTTAGAGAAGCTAAATTGGCACAGTTGAAGCCACTTGTGCTTGATTATCCACAGAATATTAAGGAGGAGGAAGAGGAGGAGGATGAAGTGAGGGAGATTGTTAGTGAGAGAGTGAAGGGGAAGAATCCTAGATTGGCGGTCTATGGGAGAGGTTTAGATGATGTTAGAGAGTTTTTTAACGGTGAGGGTTATGAGCCTGGTGAACAGAAATCTGAAGGTAATTGCTTTTCTATTTCAAGTTTTTAAATTGGGTTTCGTAGTGTTTGTTGTTTTCTTGTTGATACTCTGGTTTATTTGTTTATTGATTGAGTAATTGAATTTGGTTTTATTGGTTTGATTGATACAACACTAGTAAATTTTAGTTGTAATTTGGTGTAAGCTGTGAAGAATATGTGATGTCAATTCTCTCAATTTCTCACTTAATGCTATTTCGCTGTATGTTGCATAAAAGTATTGAGAATTCGGTGGAAGCTGATGTTACATTGTTTTGTTTTATGTTTTTGCATGCGAGCTTCAAGATCTAGCCGTTCATAGTGTTTTTTTTTCTTTTTTGTTTGTTTGAATAAATAGGTAAGCGCAAGTTGTTTACGAAAGAGGAAAAGGTTTTGTTAAATAAGCGGGTACCTGATCTAGCAGTTGCTACTTCTGTGAGTTCACTTTCTGTTTGAAACACTCTAGTCTGTGTATTTGATTTTGATGTATATTTATTGCTGTATAATCATTTGTTGCTGCTTTCTCATTTCTTAGTTATCCAACTGCCAGCTGATGTTTCAATCTGATTACAGAACCAAATGAATAGTTTTTTACAGTCACAAAGACAATATTTCCCCCTGCATTTTTCAGCCATGTATGTCTTTCTTCTTTGAAGAAATCATGAAGGCTATACATGGTGCATTTTTATTTTCATTTTTGGATAAAATACATCATGCAAACCAGCAAATCGTTTATAGTTTTTTATTTTTATTGGATTCTTTGCAGAGAAAATGGCTGCCTGTCCACACACTTGCTGCATCAGGAGAATTCTACCTTATGGATGCGTTGTTGAAGCATAATGTTGATATCAATGCTGTGGATGTGGTAGGTGGAATGACCTTATTGGATTCTGCCAGTCTCATCAAGTTTTATACACTTCCCTCCCTATATTTCATATTGGATGCAAAAATGCTTGGAATTGCTCAATTTTGAACTTTGGATCATTATATTTTCTCCAGAATGGTTGGACTGCACTTCACAGAGCAATAATATGCAAAAAGCAAGCTATAATCAGTTATCTGTTGAGAGAATCAGCAGATCCTTTTGTACGTGATGCAGTGAGTATTGACACAATGACTATTTCTTGAGTTTATTTGCTTTCGATATAATCATTATATTTTTTTATCTTCTAATTTCACCATGTTTAACTTAAAAACTTATCATCTTCCTTTATGCAGCCATTTTCTCTTGTGATTCATACCATCTTTACCTTGCTCATTTCTTGCTGATGACAGGAGGGTGCCACCTTGATGCATTATGCAGTTCAAACAGCATCTGCTCCAGCTATCAAAGTTCTTTTGTTATATAACGTCGATATAAACCTTCAGGACAATGTGAGGATGATATATCCCTACTTTTTTTTTCTTTTATCTTTTCTGTTTCAGTTTTGATGCTGTATTGGTGAGCGCACTCATTTATTACCCTTTTAGGATGGATGGACACCATTACATCTTGCTGTTCAAGCCCGAAGAATGGATATAGTGAAGCTTTTATTAATAAAAAGAGCAGATAGTACAATTAAAAACCTGGTAAATATCTAACGATTGGAGGGATCTCTCATACCATTGCATTGTATGTATATTCATCCAAGATGTTAGACTGCTGCTTGTATGTGTAGGTTTTTCATACTATTATTGTTTACGTCATTTAGATGATAGTCAAGCTTGGTTGCATACTGTCACAACTGGTAACGTACAAGAAGATACTGACAAAATTGCTTGCAGTTTGAAACCTAACGCAAACTGTCAATAAGGATCAGCAGACCTCTTTATGTGGAGGATCCATGATCAATAAATGAACATGATGCAATGTATAAGCACAAAGGATTTCTTGAACTGGTCTTGTTTAAGGTGCTGGATAGACAGGCATCCTTTTTTGTTTTCTTAAGCTAATAGCTGGGGATTCAAAACAAGAAAAAAGCTTAATAGTTGGGCATTTTTGGAAAGTCCTCTTACCAGTAGTTTCCGCAACCTTTTTTTTGTCACAATGTCATCACAAGTTACTTTTATTTACCTCCATCTTCAAGTTAATAATGCATCGAAATTATTCGTTTGTCTCAGGATGGCTTAACAGCACTCGATCTCTGCCTCTATTCTGGCAGAGACACAAGGACTTGTGAGCTTATCAAGCTGTTTAAGCAGTTTGCGAAGAAATCAACTTTGGCCAAAAACCCTTATAATGCTTCAGCTTTCTAACTGCCTTAATGGAGCCACTTTATATCTTCCTAATATCCAGATTCACTGGAAAATCATTGCTCTGACAGTGAGAATCTATAATTTCAAGCTCCCTCGTGTATATGATTTATACATTGTAGTATGGAGAAATTGGATGGATGCAGATAAACAATGCCAAACAACTGTGCGAATTGAACAAGAACATGGCTTCTCCACCCTGCTTGATATTGTAAAATCGGCAGGTTTTTGCATGACTTTGTAATTAATGATGTGAAAACTTAGCATTGTAGTCTAAGTTATATTCATCAAGTAATTTTAGGCTGTCTGTATTGTAAGTGAGCAATCTATCCTGTTTTAGAACTTTTATTGACCTATCATTGGACGAGTCTAAACTTGAATTAATAAAAAATGAAGTACTAGTCTCTTGTTTACCCAGAAGAGTATATAATTGGCTAGGATTTGTATCCAGTTGCCAATTTTTTTGGTCCCTAGGAAACAAAGCACCCAGCTACATAATAATAATAATAATAATAATAATAATAAACCTGGACAAAAATGTGCAAGGATGTTTTATTATCTGACAAAAATATGTCATGATATCTCTTATATTTCTTAATCGAATATGGTTTTTTGGATTTTATAACAAGAAAGAGAGGACCTTTAATATTTTTTCTACTGTCATTCCATACTAGTTTAATAGTTTTGAAAGCGTGGCATGTCTCAATATTATTCTCATCTCAATGCTATGCTCAGAAGCATCATCATGATATTCACATTTAATGTCTAGTTTATACCAATAAAAAAGCGAGGTTGGGATAGATCTTATTTAGGATGCTATACATTTCTCCAAGTAATATAGAAATTGGGTATATTTAATGTCTGGAATACACCAATAAAAAAAGCGAGGTAGGGTTACATGCTATTTAGCCAATGCTAATACATTTCTCCAAATAATATAGGAAGCGGGGTATTTTGTTGGTTATTTGGGGTGTTAGTCTGATTTTTTAGGAAAGGGTTGAAAAAGTTTACATTGTATATAAAAAAGGGTTCTTGGTAGGAATTGTGATAGCGCCTTTTTTCAAGTTTGTTTAAATTTGTAGCCTTTTTCTTCCAGTGAATCCTTTATTTTTAGTTGGATTCACTATTTTCCCAGCTCTAATGGCTTGCTCTATTTGTTCTGCCACTATCATAATATCTATAAAATGTTGGGTAATGGCACCTACTAGATGGTCAAAGAAAGGTTCTTTGAACATATTAGAAAACAAATTGATCATTTCTTTTTCCAATAAAAGGGGTTCGATCTGAGTGCATTTATCTCTCCATCTCTAGGTGCACTTCCGAATAGTTTTTTTTTATTTCCCTTCTCCATCATTAAAAGACTAGATCTATCTAGAGTTATGTCCATGTTGAATTTGTATTGTTTCATAATGCTCCTACCAAGTCTTTCCACCCTCGGATGTTAGTATTGTTAAGCCTCATGTACTAAGTTAGTGTAGCATCACTGAGGCTATCTCGAAAAAAATGGTAAGTAATTTCTCGTCCTGGACCACTTGGACATGGATTAGCTTCTTTGAACTTGATTCATGACTTTCATTTCGCTGATTTTAGGCAAGATTTCTAATTTTGGCTTATTGTTGCAAGGAGTATTTTGCCAAGTTCTTATCATGATTGAATTTCAAACACATTATATAAGAAAGAAACTGAGTTGCATCCCTTTTATTATAAAAGCCAAAAACACCTATACATCTCTACTCACAAAAAGCATTGCCTCTATTAGCTATATTCCTAATAAGAGCAGTGGTTGTATCCAAGTGCTCTCGGTAATTCATAGCATTATTCCCTACCTGAGTAGTTTGTTGTTGTAATCTCTCGGCTTGACATGCTGGTTGCTCAAACTACCTTGTGATTTATCTTATCTTGTCATGGAATAAAGTGTTGTAAGCGATTAGAAAACCATTACTATAAGCAAAAACCTCATTGTTTCTTTCAAGCATTCATAATGTGTTTTCTAGATAGGTTACTTCAGCCATTTCTCATCGCAACTCTTCTCTTCTAGTTTCAAGCTTAATTATCGATATAATCTTGACATTCATTACGCCCTTGCTTTGACCTATTTAGTTATTTTTCTATTTTGAAGTATTGGCCTTTTAGCTCCCTTAGATCTTCCTCTCAAACTTTTAGCTCGAATTACAATACCATGAGTTGTTCTTTTGAATACTCTACCCTTTTCTTATAATCTCTCATGTCAAATTCAACTGCTTTCCTTGCACTTCTTTCTTCTTCTGATTGTGTTATATATTGGGCTCGTATCCTTTTTTCTTTTTTAATATCAATTTCAATTAATCAATTCTTCTTTTTGTCATCGTCTAATTTTTTTTCTAAGGTTCTCCTTTTCCTTCTTCAAGGAATCTATTATTTCTTTATCCACACTCATCATGCTTTTAACTGATTTTTTGATTTTAACCCTTTCTTTTTCTATTCTCACATATTTGTTAACTAATTCATCGTGCTTGGCTATTTGAATTCCCAACTCCTTTTAGATCTTTTTAGCTACTTCTTTAGTTACCTCAGCCCTTTTTTTCATTCTTTTTCCTCCTTGAGATCTTTTGCTAAGGTTGCTAGTTGTTCATCCTTTCCTTTTAGCTGTTAGTTCAAGAAACTTATCATTTTATCTTCTTCTTCCAATTATTTTTCTAGGAGTTATTATTGATCTTTGATGCTGCAAAGGTCAATTATAAACTTTTCTAACTACTTTCTCAGCTCTTCCTCGTTGTCAATCCTTTTTATTTTTAATCTTTCTCTAGTTACTTGTGGCTACTCTATATATGGGTTTCTAGCAATCATTTTAAAAAGCTAGTTATTTCTCTAAATGATATAATTTTGGTTGAATGATGGTTCAAACTCATTTTCTTCATCCTTCTATACCATAAAAGTTTTCCTCGGTCTTATTTAATAACCTTGAGCTCTTTCAATGATGATTGATTCTTAAAAGATCCCATGAAATCGGCTGAACCTAAGGTTCTTGACATGTATTGTATCCCACCAAGTTGTCTCATTACTAGTGCGAGAGTATAACCAATGTAACCTATGATCCCAATCGAAGGGGCCTATATTTTACTACCACAATAAATGATGCATGATGTATTATTCATCGAAAGTGCTTTCCACTTGAAGTTGCTTCATGGTAATGCTGCATATTTCTCCACCCATGCTTTCTCATCTAGATTTTTTCAAGTTTCATTTGTAACAATCTTTAATGGTTGAAGATCAAACCACTAAAAAGGTCGATTTGCAAGATGTATTATAAAATAATGTTGCATTGAATAGAAAAACAAATGAAGCATAACTTGAAATCAAACTCATCAACCAAGAACATAAACTCTTATATTTAAAATTTCAAGGATTGATTTGCCCAAACTAAGCAGTTAATGGATAAGAAAAGGGCAAAGAACAATAACATATAAGTTTAGACTTCGATCTAAATACATAAATCGAGCTAAAATATCAATTTATATATATATATAAAAAAAAAATCTATAGCTATGAACATTCAAATCAAGAACCCAAAAAAACCCAAAATGTGCCTTAAACCCATAAAAAAGCTAAGTCTCATTTGCAAGCCTTAAACCAAATCAAATCAGCCTTAATACGCTTGTGTTGACGTACTAAAACTCTCAAGAACATGAAAAATGACAAATTAGGAAATTGAAAAAAACAACTTGATGTTCGCCTAAAAAACATGAGACTCGTTGATTAGGTTATTCATGAAAATTTGACGTCAAACCCAAAGATAGAAGACTCATCGATTAAGCCACCTGTAAAAGTCCGATATCTTTCCCTAACAGTAGGAGTGATGCAGAATTATTTTTATGAAAAAAATATTATTTTAGTTATTATTATTGCTTATTTAATTTAGACAATTATTTTCTTTTATGATTATTTTTTCTATTTAGTTTAGAAAATCAAGTATTGATATTAGTAATTTTATTTTCTTACTTTGTTTAGGACTTTTATTACTTTCCTTTATTTCCGGGTTTCTTATTTTTTTAGGATGGTTTATAGGCTTGTTTAAGGAGTTGTAAGCCTTTTAAAGAGGTAAGCCATAATAAAGTTATTTTTTCAACAATAAAAATATAAATTAGGGTTGTTGTGTTCTACATTATTTCGATTATTAATCTGTTTTCAATTTCTATTGTTCTCTTATTTATGTTTTTTCCTACATCAGTTGTAATTAGAGCCCAAAGATCTCAGGTTATTGCTTGTTGTGTGTTGTATTCTCAAGTTATTTTTGCTTTGTTATGTGCTGTAGAAAAACCTTGGTAGAAAGAGGTTATGGAGTAGGGCGTGTTTAGACAATAGAGCATGAAGAGATTCCCCATAGGAAGAGGGATGTGTAGGAGCTTATGGTAGATGATTTACAGAGCTAGATTGCAAAGCTTACCTTACAGTTAACAAAAAGGCTCTAATAAAAAAAAAACTAACTAAAGGTCTCTTGTTAGTACACAAAACCCTTTCCAGAGGCAGATGCATATAAGGCAACCTTTTAATAGGGAAGAACATCATGGAGATTTTGGTTTTAAATCAAACTTCCTAATTTTGCAGGAACTTTACAAGTAAAGAAATTCATCCATTAGTCAAATAAAGTTGAATGACTTTTTTAGTATAAGGAGGTTCTATAATAGATGGGGGTAAAACTGATTGTGATCAAATTGAAGGGTCAAGATTCCTCCTAGTATGAACAATTAAAGAGGTCACAAGAGAGGCAATGGAAACCAAGAATCAATAACTAAGTCAAGATAAAAAAAAAAAAAAGAAGATGAAGGAGCATTTTTTTTCTTTTAGTTATGACCAAACCCTATACCAATGGATCTACATGTTGAGATAAAAAGGTAAATCTATCCATTATTACATTGATAAGTTCTATCAATTAATGGTCAGGAATGACTTGGCAAAAATGGAAGAACAACTCGTGGTGAGATATTTAAGTGGTTTATCACGATCCATTCAGGACATGTTATGCTTGCATATTTATGAATAGTTTTAGAGGTATATCAAAGGAATTTTACAGTTAAGAAATAATAGGCTGCTAGGAAAATTAGCAAGAGTTTCTAAGCATATCAATATAATAAAGGAGGACCTAACAATAATTAAAGGCCAACCACCATTCAAGTCAAACCTACTCAACAAACTCAATAAACATGTTAGAGTATAGGTCAATACTTTTTGAATTTGTTGTTACAAATGTAGCAAATTGAGGCATCGGATTGATGAGTGTAGTAGACCAGAAAGTCAATCAGATAAGAATCTATTGATAGAAGAGCCTACATGTGATGTGGCTAATTCTATTTATTATGACTCGAATAATAATGGAGAGATTCTGTGTGAAGATGGCGGTGCTAACCTAGTCATCTGAAAGAGTCTGCTGACTTCCAAAAATGATTCAAAAGAATATCGGTAACACACTAGCATCTTTCACTTGACGTGCACCATAAAGATAAGGTCTACAACTTAATAATATAGTGGTAGTTGTGAGAATATAGAGTCCGTTGAGGCAATAAAGAAGATCTAACTAAAAATCAAAAGTCATTCTAAGCCTTGCAAGTTAACTTGGTTGAATAAAGACACCTAGGTAATTATGGATAGGTGTTGTCTCGTTTCTTTGTTTATAGGCAAGAGATATTTTGATAGTAATTAGTGTGATATGGTGTCTATAGTGTATCATTTGTTATTGGCTAGGCCATGACAATATGATAGAAATGTTATAAATTACGGACGACATAATACATATACCCTTCATATAAAAGGAAAATGTATAATATTGGTGTCTAATAGTGGGGAGGTGGTTGTTAAAAGTAAGGGTATAAAAGGAAACAAGTTAAGGGAGTGCAAGGGCACCAACACCATTTAAAATGATCAACAACAACAATAATATGAAGATCAAACCTCGAGGGTGAATTCTCTCCAATTGAGAAGATTGATGCAGGAGGATTTTTAGAAAAAAAAAAACATATTTGACTTAGTTATTATTATTTTCTATTTAATTTAGGAAAAATTTCTTTTATGGTGATTTTATTTTTTTCCTGTTTGGTTTAGAAAACAAGTATTGAGATTGATAATTTTATTTTCCTAGTTTGTTCAATACTTTTATTACTTTTTCTTTATTTTTGGGTTTCTTATGATTTCTAAGCCTATTTAAAAAGTTGTAAACCTTTTAAAGAGAGATCATAATAGAGCTTTCTCTTTCGTGATAAAACTATGAATTAGATTTCTTGTGTTGTATTGTATTTCGATCATAAATATGTTTTGTCTTGCTATTGTCTTATTGTTTGTGCTTTCATCTGTGTGAAAAAGACTCCTCAATTTGCTACTCATAAAAATTTGATGTCAATCTCTAAATAGGAGACTCGTGGACTTGGTCATTTGTGAAAATTCAACGTCTATCTCTAAGAATAGTAGACTCGTCAGTTTGGTTGTTTGTGAAATGGGCATTGGACCTGTATGGGTGGTAAAAATTGAGCTTTGCCCCAACTCTTTTGAATATGTCTAGAATGAGCCCAAATGGCGCCACTCGTACTCATTAGACCTATATGGTGTGTCACTATGACCCAACCTAGGTCCACTTGTAACAATATAGATAATATATTGTAACACACAAAAATCATCAAAACTATACTTACAAATAAAGATGATAAAAGAACATGATATTTTTTATTTTTTAAAATCATTTGTTGTTACTTTAAGGGTGACCCACTATATGACAATATTTTACTATATGATGTAAAAATGAATCAATAAGGTATCACCAAAAGCACCCTTCAACTTATTGATTCATATTCATGTTTAACAAAATAATTTTTTCAAAAAACAAAACCGCAATTCATCAAAATAACACGCAATTTCAATATGGGCCCACACTTCTAATTCTTCAATCATTCACAATAATGCATTAAAATATATTCAATCCAAAAAATCTCATCACAACACACATCAAAATCAACAATAAACTAGGATAATTATTCAAAAAATATATGGGGTTCGAAATCAAACTTCTAGAGAAATTGAGGTGGACCGAAAACAGGTGAAATCTGGTGAAGATGCTACTGGAATTGAGAGGATAGTGTTGGCATGTGGACTCATATGCCACTATTGATGCCAATGCCACCCACGAGCCACCTAGCATATAGAAAGCATCACCCTTCCCTTGTCCCTTATATGTTGATTGTGTTGACCACCACTACCTGTGAGAAAACAAACCACAAGAAGTTTCAATCATTTCTTTTTCTTTTTCTTTTTCCACCGAGAATTTTCTTCCTCTTTTCAGGTGGTTACTTCTGTTTTATGTGTGGAAAAGGTTTTTTGGTTATTTTTCTATTTCTTTCTTTCTATTTTTTTATATAATTTTGGTGATTAGATTTTTTTTTGTACCTCTTCTTCTCTATTTTTTATTTTGACTTTTTTAAAAAAGATATCAAAGAGAGAAATAAAAAAAATTACAAAATGGAACATGTAGGCATCAAAAATATTTTTTTTAATATTTTTGTTTTTTTTTTTTTGTGTGGTTATGATACTTTTAAAGAGTTCTTGCAAAATCATAGGTATATGTTTTTTAATATGTTGATCACATTAAAAAAAAAAAAATTAATGCGATCCGGCGTCATAACACGAAACAAGAATCTGGTGTCTATCTCTCAAGGGAAAGGGTTGGTAGGCAGGTTCACTATTCAGTAGATCCCCCTTAGCCCCACATCCACCAGAAAATAGCCAAGATCAAAACTGTATCAACAAGATTCGTCGCCAATATTTAAATTTCATTTGTTTTTCTCAAGGCTTTAATGCTTCGAACCCACACAGAACTGTCAACAGATATTCAACCAGCCACGTTCTTCGTTCCTGACAGACGCTTAGCAAAGTAAACAGCCCCCCAAAATTAAGCAAACATGGGGCGCACATCTCCTACCTTTTAGCTACCTCTTGTTAAAAGGCATTGAGCGAACAAGACATTAGATTTGGTGCTGCAAACTCTTGTCAACAAAAGAGAACCAGGATATGGCAAGAAAGGGCATCTTGGAACTGGTTAGACGAAGTTCGCAGAAACTTTCTCCGGTCATCTCATACAAACATCATTCTCAATTCCAATGCTTGCTCAAGACCTTAATTAGCATAGCTTCACCACCTTCAAAGAGAGAACTCACCATAGAAGGTACAGCAGCAATCACATTTCAAGCAAATTTCAGGGGTCACCTTGTATCATGCATGTAGCAAGTATAATCCACAGCAATTGTATTCAGTGCCGTGATAATATTTTCCTGAGTTTTGTGGTTGAAATGCTGACAAGCAAGACGGGCATTTCAAGCACTCCAGAGCCTGGTGAAATTGCAAGCGTTAGCTCGAGTTGTGCATGCAAGGAAACAATCTTGCATAGCCCTGCAATGCATGCAAGCGCTCGTCCGGTTGCAGGTACAGGTTTGAGCAAGGCAGGACATCTTCATATCTAAGGTCTAAACTCATAGCACTATACAATTCAAGGAGTGCGCTCTAAAATTCCATACCCCATGCAACATTAACACAGTAATCTCCCATGTTGACAAATTTCTTAGCAGAAATAGTCGAATTTGTGTAGCATCTGCAACTAGTTTAATTATTACTCGTACCTTCTATTCGACTTGCGGATCTATCTATGAATCATATTCATGGTAAAGAGTTGTCCAAACTATACCCACAACTGTCTACTAATCACCAATTAACACAAGGTTGAACAACACTCTAGAGCAGTCGTTTCCCAACCTAGCAATTGTTCATTGAGCATAAATAATGCAAACATTTACATGTCAATTAGCATAGAAAATTAAGGTGTGAAAAAACAAGGGAGAGAAGAAATTGGAACAAAAGAAAACATTAGGAACCTGGAACTTTTAATTATGGGAAAAAAAAGACAGCTATAACTGAGCTAGGGCAAAGCGCTGTACAGTTATCGAGTAAGCACTATAAAAAGGAAATGAAAATGATGTTAGAGAGGAAAGAGAAAAAGAAGAATGTATGATGGGAACTGGCTAAATTTGCAAACTTTATTAACAGCACATGCTCCTTGTCAGTTAATGGTGACCCTTGATCAGTGCTGAGAAAAAGCTACCGGATGATTTATCCTTGCAACGATCTTCTCTCTCATCTCCAACCTATTTCAATAAAGAAAGTTATAATTGTTCAATGGAACTGATGCATGATGATAGGTAATTCTCTTACCTCCTTGGCTATTTGCTGAAGGATATCTATTATCTGAGAAAAATTGGGTCTTTGATTTGGGTCTTGCTGCCAGCAAGTCTCAAGCAGTTCTGCAAGTTTTGGATGAGTGTGCTTGGGGATTGTGGGCCGTAGACCCTACAGGAATGTTGGTTAAAAAGTGAAAGTGCCATTTAAAAAAGAGAAAAATGCATTAGTTTTACGTTAATATGAAGAACAAAATGGATATACCTTTTGCACCACACCTACTGCTGCTTGCAATGGGGTCAAGTATGATTAAGGAAGCTGTGATTTTGGTCTTAAAATATAACGAATAAGTGGTGAAATTTTTACAATTATAACTAGTAAGTAATAAAATAAAATTGAAAAATATAACTTTTTTTTTCCTCCTAAAAACTGCTGTGCTTACTTCTCCAGTTAGAAGCTCCCATGCAACTATTCCAAAACTGAAAACATCAGCCTTGTGATCATATGGTTTGTGTTCAATCACCTTCATGTAGTTAAAACAACTGTAAGTGTGTGTGTGTGTGTGTGTGTGTGTGTGTGTGTGTTAATAAAAAATAAAAAAAGCTCCTTTTTCAATTAGATCGGAGAAACAAACAAAGACACAATCAAAAAATAAAATCATGGCATGCAAGATCATATGTCCCAATAACTTTCCAAGGTACGACCATGTAAAACAACATGAACAAGAAACTTAAAATTCACGTACAAGTAAAATGTACCTCAGGAGCCATCCAGCGGTATGTTCCTGTTTCAGCTGTCATTACCCCAGATTGAGTCTGTACTCTGGCAACCCCAAAATCAGCAACTTTAACAACCTGTGAAAGAAGGGTGTAGATTTTAGAACAAGCAAATCCTTTGAAAAAAATATTCCAAAAATACATATTAATACATCTGACACTACAAGGATGAACACCAAACCCAAACAGTGGGCTACAACATGCATGGCAAGAAAGTTTTTAAAAAGAAATATAAAGACAATAGTTAAAAAGAGAACAGTTCTTGAATTCAAAATTCATGTAAACATGGATGAGTATAAACAGGTATATGCAAGTTCAGGAAATGCTCTTACTTCATTTTCATCCATCAGAAGATTGGCAGTTTTCAGGTCCCTGTGAATTATGTTATTTTGGTGGAGATAATTCATTCCCTTTGAGACATCAATTGCCACTTTGATTAAGGATGGAAGCTTAAATACACCGTTCTGTTTATGCAGAAAGTTGTATAAACTTCCTTTAGCCATGAACTCTGATAAAGCAAAAATATAACTCCAAAAGGTGAATATTGGTGAAGCAAATGAAAAGGCAGAGCAGAATTAGATGCATGATTGGTAAGTTTTGTCAAACTCACATTTTGCCACTTAACATACAACTATGCAGTACCATTCCAACTATTAGCAAAATAGTTCATATCTAATAAAGCGGGGCAGAGGGGCAGGACATCAATATCAAATTCATGAAACATCAACTCTTAAGGTAAGAATTCCATTGAGCAAAGATGTGAAAGACTTACTAGGATGTACCAGTCACAATGCACAAGTTTGGAGAACGGGTGCATGCACCTATGAATTGCACAATGTTCTTATGCCGAACTTTCCTCCAAACCAACAATTGCAAAAGGTTACAATTTTCACAAATATCAAGAGATACTGAGGGTTACCCCACCACAGCTTAGTGAAGAAGGTGGATCGATGCATGTAAAAGATTGTATACAAGAGAGAAGCTTCAGAAAAGGTGGACAATTGCATGTAAGAAGTTATTAAGGTTTACAAGGATGAGAGAGGGATGGAGCACCATCATTTTATATAAAGGTTTATGGAAATTACAAATTAAGCATTAACACCATTCTCAACAGAAGTAACTTCAATGTGCATGTAAAGCTTTCTACTTGAAAAGGCATTGCAGATACTCTTGAGTAGAAAGGTATGAGTTCTTTAGTCTTATATTTTGTATTTACGATCTTGTATATCTAGCTAGATAAGTATGTGGGCTAGCATTTCTATTGGAAAATAGGCGGTTTCCAAGTCCGCAAATTCAATGAAGTGTTCCAACTAGTACCATAGAGAAGTGGCCACGTATTGATTTTTTTATCAGGAAATTCTTATTCCCCTATCTTGATAATAATAGGAGACTTTCTTATTTTAATAAAATATTATTTTGAAGAAAGAATATCACAAATATTTGCATGTAAGGGTTTTCAATTCTTGAATTAGAAATGTTGAGGTTTTTGTTCATACAATTAAGTTCTTTCGTACATTTTTATGTAATTCTTAGATACCTTTAGGTTTACCTAACTACAACTACATTATGCAAGCTCCACCAATACCTACCCCATATTTCTTCTAGCAATCTCCTAATTGTTCCAGATCAACTAGAAATAGACTTTTTCACTTGCTTATTCTGTTTAAAATGATTAAAGAAAAAAGAAATATCTAATTAAGGAGTATACAAACAAAACATTTTAGAAATGGTGGCTGGAGATCTTTCAGGCATATATTCTTACAGACCTCATTATATAAACTTCCTGGGAGAACTCCCTAAGCATTTCTCCACTGACACGCTCAGGCTTGAGCACTTTGATGGCCACTTCCTGACTACAATATGTGCCTCGGTACCTGAAGTGGTTAAATGAACAATCAACTGAGTAACTTGCAATCAGCAGAGTAACATATATTTCAAATGACAGAACTTACAAATCACCATATGATCCAGATGCAACTTTGTTTTCAACTTTCAATAGACTTGTGTCAGTTTCCCAGACATCAGTTACATCACTAGGTATTTCAACACAATCTGGAAGAGATTCAACCCCTGTTTTATTCTGCTCGCCAACAAGAGAAACAGAAAGCTGTTTTGAAAAGCACTGCTCCTGTGGAGTATTGTAAACTATCAAATATAGGCCGGCTATTACCGCTCCAGGTTGATCAATCATACAGCATTTCAAAATGAAAATATGCGTGGCTGATACAGGAAAAGAATTCCATTCAACTATTCTAATGTATACAAGTTAGTAGTTGGTACTTAATATTGCCCACCTTCATGGTTGCATACCCTATGAAATTAGTTTATATAATGAAGATGAGCCATCCTGTTACAATTTCCACAATCTAGATATCCTAATGAATACTGGTGTTTTTGAATCTAATGAATTTGAAGGAGTACCTTCTTTTTTTTCAAAAACAAGAACAAAGAGAAGACACAAAGTTAAACCTTCTTTTTTGGGCATTTTATCATTTCCAGTATGGGGATTTGTCCAGAGGTATTGGATTTGAACTCTGACTGGAATGGTTAACTACTCAGAGAACATGCTACCAATATCAAGTCTATTGAAGCATTTGAGTTGCTGTATACCCTAACTGAATGGCTATGAGCACAAACTGCAAGAAAATAAATACATTTTAAAAAAAATATATATTGTTTCAAGTTGAAGAACATAGACAGTATTTGGTTCTGCCCGCTAATATTACTAAGGACTTCCTTTAAGAACTAGTTGCTTAATCATCATGTAGCATATCAAGCAGAAGATGTAAATCACAGATATAGCCAACAACTACTAAAACACGATAGCAAGACTGTAAACCTAGATATACATCACGGTTCCCTTTAAAATTTGGTCACCTCTTTCCCCCAAAGATTATTTCAGCAGCAACAAGTTAACAGGCTTTCCACATACACTGGCAAAGGAATGAGGATAGAACCATAACCTCCATGAGGTTAGTTTAACTTTAAATGATTTTTGAGAATGTGATGAAAAAAAAGTTAAGTAATCACTTTACAAACATAACTATCAACAATTCATACATCCTACACCCTAGAGATGGCTGATACACATATTAATTAAAACAAAGGGTGTTCTAGCAGCAAGCATTCATAAAAAGATTTATTTTAGAGATATGCAAAACTGCAATTATGAATGAAAGTGCAGTATGAAGAAAAATTACCTTAGACTTTAAGATTTCCTTTTCTAGAGCATTTCTAATCACCTCGGTCTCCTAAGGTTCCCACGCACATGACCAAGCAGTAAAGTGAGCAAACAATGTCAGTCTGGCAATTATCTCAGTATTAAAAAGAAAATTTCATAAACTAAGAATGCTGGATAAAATAATAACATTTAAAATCCACATGAGCAAGGAATAAAATTTACATGAGATGTGCATCTTTTACTTTAGACTAGTTTAATGTTGCCCTCATTTTTTTTCTTTATTTTTAAGCAATCAAGAAAAAAAAAAACATTGAATAAAATCATGACTATAGCAGGCTGATACCACAAAATAACTAACACTTGATTTTTCTAACTGGTGAAAAGAATAGGACCATACCTCACGAAGCCAACCATCAACAACAAAAACATCCAGAGAAAAACCCATCAACAGTGGAAAAGGCATGAGCTTCTTGGATGCTCAATCCAATCTCCGCAAGCAGGGAAGTCAACTGGAAAATTATTTACCAATATCTATTATCTGGTGCATGTGAGCAAGCACATGAGACAGAGAGTATAAATTAAAGTTAAATGTTACAAATGATGTTTTAGATACAATTGCGCTCTTCTTTCTTTTTTCTTGATACAGTCAAATGCAATCTTAGGCACGCGGCAATGTATGAATGTTTCCAGATGGGAGTGTGTGCATGTGTGTGTTGCCATTACTATTTAGAGAATATATTATAGCTGTATCTCTACTAGCTGAAAGCCTGAGATAATCTGAAAAAATTTCACCATATTTGTCCTGAAAAACATATGTAGCATGGCACTATCAATCCCAAATTGTTCCCAATACATACAAAATATTCTACACGGATGATAATAGGACTAGTCACCAACCTCACTAAGAAGTTTTGGCCTATCAACAGTTGAAAAGGTGATTGTGCATAGACCTACAATACAGTCAAATGGATAATCCTATATGTAAACATGAATTGAAGTTAACATCACAATAAGGCTAACATCAGAAAGTTCTCCACTTTTTACACATTGACACCAAACAATGTCCAGGGAAAAGTATAACCATCCACAGTCCATAAAGGCTCTTACTGAGAAAGACATGGCGTAGAATTTGCAGCACCATCTCCATCTTCAACATGATATCTAAAGGCTTGAAATGCTTCAAGATTAGGTGATGAGCCAAATGTAGGTGGTGGATGCATTCTGCAGATCAGAGAGAGAAAAACATGAATCAACAAAAAACAACACGTTATATTGCACAAAAATATAATGGCGTACCCCTGCTTGTTTGAAAAATAAGAACTTTGTGCATCTTCTTTCATTGCCGGATCCAAATGCACAGAAGCATAAGAATTTCCATTCAAGGCAGGATACACCTGTAACACAAAGAAGCCACCAATCAGACTACGCAAATGATCTGCTTTAACCCTATCAACATTATAAACACTTTATATTAAGACAAATAACATTGTCTTGCCGTTGAATGAATGAGTGGGTAACAAGCAAATGGTACGTAGTATTTAGTACACAATTTCTTCGCTAAAAAAAAAAAAAAAACAAGTAGCATTTACTACTATTATTAACCTGCACCTGCACGAGATGAACTTCAAAAGCCGGTCGATTTGCAGGATCTTCAGCCAACTGAAGTAATCTCTTGTGCATAAGCACATCTTCAGCTCTCTCCACATTCACATCCAGCGCATACTACATTATTGATCACTAAAATAAAAAATAAGACATTACACAAAAAGAAAACAAGAGAAGCCTAACAGGACTTCAGACTATTAGAATTTAAGATCCTTGTTTTATTTACGATTTACACAACACATGCGAATAGAGAAATAAATTCGCAGGCTTAACCGCAAAAGGCCAGAATGAAAAAAGAAGAAAAAAACCAACATTTCCTTCTCTATTTCGCTGCTACCTTCAAGATTTCTAAGTAGCGCTGAATTAAGTAAATTACCGAGCAGGTAAGCGATTGAAATGAAGCCAAAGGTTATCATCAAATCCAGGAAGATTCGTTTCTTCGAAATTCGAGTCTTGAATTCGCTTCAAAACTTCGTTATAAACTTCTAGCTTTTGCCTTTGGTGATGGTGTCGTGACGGTGGATTCGCTATTGCAGAGTACGACTCCACTGCTCTGCTTCCACAGCTCTCTACGTCTTCTTCTTCTTCAACCGCCATGCCAACACGACCCCGGATCGCACACGGCGGTTATGCTGCTGGAGGTGAAAGGTTTGATGAACCAAGCCACAAAGAGAGAGCGAATTTCTTTTTTTGTGTGTATTGTACTTTCTTTCTTTCTTTTACAGTTTTTTTGTCTTTGCTCGTCTCTAACTATAAATGTTTTTTTTTTTTTCCGGATAACTAGATTTTAGCACATGTTACACTTTGGTATTTATGAAAACATGAAATTAGAATCTTTATTCCGAAATATCCAATATAATTGAGTTTTCTAATAATATCTGTAATGAGACTGTCAATTTGAGTTCATCTATTTAATAATTGATATTATTTGAATAATTAATTGGGGATTGATGGAATACTCATTTTGAAAAAAAAAACAATTTAATAACATCACTCCGAGTGAATAAATTCTTTTTATAAAATATAGTTTCCAAATTAATGAATAGTTTTTTTTTTTTAATTTGCAAAATCGACCACAATCAAGAATGGGTCCCATGATTTAAATGAATTTTTTGAAAAACAAATACTAATATTAAACTTGGAATAGCATGGTTTATAAAATAGTTGATGAAAACTTATGGTAAGCGTATTGTTTTCTTGTTTTTTGAATTTTTATTTTTATTAGGGTTTTTTTTTTTTTAGATATCTTAAAGCTTTTGTGGGATATAATAATCAAATGAAAAGAAAATGATTTTTACTGGTCAGAAAAACTCTCTTATTCACAATCTTGAAATTATTAATACATATATGTTGGTTCTTAATGGTATCCTTGTGTAGAGGTAATTTATTCAAATTATAAACTTGAGTCAGTTTATGCCATTATAAATTATTTACAGGACTTTAAGGTTAAAGTTAGAAAAATGAGAACTATAAGGCTAGAATAGAATATATCTGAATCTACAAGGACTATAATGTAGTTCACAATGAGTTTTGCTCTCTCTCTCTCTCTAGAGCTGTGAGTGAGAGGCGTTTGTGGGGATGAACACGTAAGCAAAAGGGTTGGTGGGGTCTGTGTGTGTAGACAGCCAGCTAAAGGATCATAGGATTTCTATAGGATAAATGAAGCCAAAACCTTATTCAAAAAGAAAATCGTCTTTTGGTATGCCGAAGTCCAGACCAACAAACTGTCCAAGTAAATTAACTTTATTATAACCGGTCAAATGCTAATAACTTGGGATTAAAAAATTTATTATTTTTATAGTTTTATGATTAAACATGTGATTGCTAATATGATAATCATTAAAAATTTATATGATCGTTAATTTTAAAATCCGTAAAATAAATTGAGGTACGCGCCAGTTAACCCGGACATCTATGTTAATAAAAAAATTAACTTTAAAATACGATTTAAACATTACCTGCGTAACATTATAGATATTAAAATAACTAGATTAATTATTAATTAGAGAAAGCAATTCTTATGGATAACTCATATACATCTAAATGTTAAGTTTAATATACGTTTTCTTAATTAAAAACAAAATATAGAGATATTTATAGGTCAACAACTTGTATGTGAAGTAAAACTACTCTTTTTTTTTTATAATCTTAAAGATAGATATATTCTTACATTAATCTAAATGCATCAAAGTTGCTCAAAGTTTAACCTTGAGAGATTAATGAATGGATTAAACTATAATAAATATGTTAAATTGAGTTATTTTGATAATTTATTTCAATTTTTTTTATAAAATTATTATAGTGTTAAAAAAAAATTAATATTGAATTAATACTTGATTTTATAAAATTAAATCTAAATTATTGCACTTAAAAAAAATGAAACAAACTAAATTTGATGGTAAATAAAAAATACAGCCTTTTTTAACACTATTCATAAGGTACCCTTTTACAAATTTTAGCTTTCAAAATATTATTTTCATTGTTAGTCCCTTTAGTTTAAAACTTTAGCTTTTTGGTCCTCATTTATTTTGTTCACATTACAAACTTTGTGTTTGAGATAAGAAAGAGACAGAGTTGTCATAATTGGCGGGGAGGGAGAAAGTTGATGATTATTCATGTTCTGGCAAACAAAAAAACCGATCTTAGTATTAGTATTAATAGTATTTATTTGCTAAGAAGAGTTTTATTTTGGTATTTTTGATTTTTTATTTTGCTGGGAAAAAATAAGTCAAGCATCGAGAATATTTTTTAATTTGAGTTTGTTTTTTATTTTTTAACTGATTTAAAATTTAACTGATTTAAAATTAAAACTAGAAATAAACTTGTTGTGATATATGAATTTAAAAGTTGATTTAAGGTCAAGCATGCAAGCTTAATATACAAATCTACTTGTGTCCCACCTTTTTTATTGACCTAGTTACATTGACCCAACTAGACGTCGGTGAATGAGCTTTTTTTAAACAACTATTTATTTTTATTATTTTTTAAATTTTAATTTAAATAAATATAATAATATAATTGAAATTATATTTAGGATTTTATTCCATTACATACTCTTTAAATTTAACTTTTTTTTCAAATAATGGTATAACGTGTGTGTATAACAACCCCAAATTTCAATACTTAACCAAAGTATACATTTATTCATGGTTTAAAAATTTATTATATTTATTTTTGTAAGACTTCTATATTTTGCACTTTTATCTATCATAATTCTTTTAAAGATTGATTCTTATCTTGAAATGTTCATAATTATTTTTATTAAAATTTCAGCAAAATTTCTCTTTAAAAACAGACAATCCATAATTCCTTCAAGTGCATTAAACAGACATCAATCAACATAAATATAATACAATTATCCTGGATCATGATCTTACCACAAAAAAACATTTCTCATTTATTCCCAGCACAACACTTACATTCCTTATCAATTTCTTATTAAAGTAATTAATAAGAAACATTTTATAATCAAGGCATGACTTAACTAATACTTAAGTCAAATACATATATTAGCAAACATCTCAAAATAAAATACCTTATTATATGACATCAAGTTTTACATTTATAGTCTATGTAAGTCTTAAAGTACTTACAACACTATACTATTACATACTTTCATTGTTTCAAGATGACAAAAGATAATATATTAGTCCTACCACTCTGCTTGATTGTAAGGATCATGAAATTAGATAAGAAAATAATAAAGATAATTCTATAAATATAAACATTAAAAAAACACAATAATCTAATATATTGATTCATTTAACTCTCTTGGATATTCTTCGCATTTTAGTCGATCTCAATAATTGTAAACTATCTCAATTATTCATATAGATGATAAAACTCCAGCTAATCATTATGGTTGTCAAATCACCCATTTAACCTCACGGTCATTTATAAATCTGGCCACCTTAAATGAATAACTCTAATTTCAGCAATTCCATATTAATGCTTATAACTCCAGCAATCTCACACGAATTCCAACACTATAGCAATCTCACACAAATTCTTATGACTTCGGCAATCCCTCATGGATGTCAATGCTTCGACAATTTCACATGGATGCTAATATTCCAACAATTTCTTAGTTTAACTCTTTTTATTTTCCCATTCAACAATCATAATATCAAAATAAACTACCCATATAGTAGAAAGTTCCTAATAACTAACTTAGATTGTCAAACACCTACATCTAATCATAGAGATCTAAACTAAGTGATTTTATGACATTGGTCTGAATTCAAATCTCTTTGGTGCAACTAGGACTATAATTCCTAAATTTCTACGCAAATCAAGATTGAGAAAAGGAAGTTTTCCAAGCATTAACTCAAATCTATTGTCGAGCCCTATTCATCAGAATATGGAGGTATTTATAGCAGAACGAGTCAATCTCTTCTTTCACAATAAAGTGATAGATGAAACTGTCATTAAACGAATTATTAGTCGATTCATACATCACTTCAGAATAACATATACATCACGCATCCTGGATCAAGTAAAGACTCTGGTAACTTTTAACTTTTAGAGGATCATTTAGTAATGCTTGTTGATTCACACCATCCTTTATGTTAATCGGTTGGTCTGTATCATCCCTTTTCTCCTCAAAATAATTCAACCTCAAATTGTCACCTATATCAATCAAAGAGAGAGGAAAACAACACATTGAAAGTAGCACCAATACCATACTCACTTGGTACATCTGCTTTGTAGACATTGTCATTAATCTTCTCAAGTATTTGGAAAGGCCCATCTCTTTACGGTTGCAATTTTAATTTTCTATAGGCCGGAAACCTCTCCTTGCGTATATACACCCAAACCTAATCATCTGGTTGAAAAATAACGCGTTTATGCCCCTTATTTGTCTTGGATGTATATTGGTCATTCTTCTTTTCGATATGATGCCTTACACTTTCATGAATTGCCTACACTATTTGTGCCTTTCTATTACTATCAAAACTAACCCTTTCACCAACAGGTAAATGAATCTAATCTAATAGAGTTAATGGGTTAAAGCCATAAACAATTTTAAATAGTGAAAAATCAATAGTAGAATGCACACTACGATTATGAGCAAGCTCAATGAATGTTAAGCAATCTCTCCAATTCTTAAGGTTCTTTTGTATGTAAAAGTGTAGTTAAAATCCTATTGACTACTTTTGTTTGACTATTAGTTTGTGAATGACAAGCAGTCAAAAACAACAACTTAGCTCCCAATTTTTCTAATAAAACCTTCCAAAAATAGCTAAGAAATTTTACATCATGATATGAAATTATGCTCTTAGGTACCCTATGAAGTCGTACTATCTCATGCTCTTAGGTACCCTATGAAGTCGTACTATCTCTTTGAAGAATAATTCAACAATGTTGGTTGCATTACCAATTTTATTACATATTATGAAATACATCATTTTAAAAAACTTATCAACAACCACAAAGATAGAGCCCCCTTTTTTTTATCTAGGTAAACCTAAAACAAATTCCAAGAAAATATCTACTCAAGGTTCTTTAGGTACAAGTAAAGGAATATACAAACCACGTGGTAAGACCTTAGACTTAATGCATTTATCACGCACTCTTTGCACACCATGTTTCATTTTAGGCTAGTAAAAATATTTATACAATACATCCAAAGTCTTAGTGACACAAAATGACCCATTAAATTGCCCTCATGAGCTTCATGAATAAGTAATTCGCGTATAGAACTAATAGGCACACAAAGTTTATTTTCTTAAAATAAATATTCAGGAAGCCTATAAAACTTTTCAAAAGCTGAATTTTCATATGCATGAAATACATTAGCAAAATCACCATCATTCACGTCCAATTCCTTCACATACTCAAATCCTAACAACTTAGCATTCAAGGTAGATAGAAGAGCATACCTTCGCGATAATGTATCAACCACTATATTTTCCTTGCCTTACTTGTATCTAATCATATATGGGAATGTTTCAATGAATTCCATCCATTTTACATGCCACTGATTTAGCTTACATTGTCGCTTTAAATGCTTTAATGATTTATGATTCGAATGAATCACGAATTATTTTGGCTACAAGTAATGTTGTCATGTCTTTAAAGTTCTCACCCAAGAATAAAGCTCCTTATCATAAGTAGGGTAGTTCAACGCTGCACTATTGAGCTTTTTACTAAAATAATATGTTTATCCTGCATTAAAACACCTCCAATACATATTCCTGAGGCATCATAATTAATTTCAAAAGCTTTTGTAAAGTTAGATAAAGCTAATAAAGGTGTTGAATAAAGTTTTTTTTTCCTAACAAGTTAATTGCTTTATCTTATTCAATACCCCATTTAAAACCATCTAATTTTTTGACGACACAGTGAGTGGTGCAACTAGTGTGCTAAAATCATCAACAAACCTCCTATAGAAATTAGCCAAACCATGAAAACTTCTTATGAGTTGTGAAGCTCATTTATCTCAATACCCTGTACAGTTACAACATATCCAATAAATACAATTTTCTCCATGCAAAAGGTACACTTCTTAAGACTAACATACAATTTCTCATAATGCAATATACTAAGTACACTATAAAATGATTAAGATGCTCATTCAGACTCTTCCTATAGATCAAGATGTCATCAAAATACATTATAAATTTACCTATAAATGCACGCAATACATGATTCATTAACCTCATAAATATATTAGGTGCATTTGTAAGTCCAAATGGTATGACTAACCATTAATACAAACCATGCTTAGTCTTAAATGTAGTTTTCTATTCATTACCTACTTTTTAAATCAATTTTAGAAAAAAAATTCATGATCTATGTAACTCATCTAGCATGTCATCAAGCCTAGGATATGATGTTTATACTTTATCGTTATGTTGTTGATGGCTCAGGAATCAACACACATCTTTTATGTTCCATCTTTTCTAGGCATAAGTAACAATGGCACAACACAAGGTCTCATATTCTAACGGATGTACCCTTTCATCATCAGCTTATCAACTTTTCTTTGAAGCTTATTTGTCTACTCAAGATTACTTCTATAAGTTGGTCGATTAGGAATCGCAGCTCTGGGTACAAGGTCAATCTGATGTTCTATTCCTATCAATGGTGTTAAATCGCTAGGAATATTTTCAGGAAATACATCATCAAACTCCTACAATAAAAAACAGCCACACTAGGAACAACATGATTAAGAAAGTTAGCATTAAAGCAAGCCTACTTATACATAAGTAAAATCAGTGGCTTGTTAGTATAAAATAAAATGCAGATTTGAACTCACCCTCTCTTGCATAAAGATTCGGTTATTTCCTTAATTGTTCCATACAATGATCATCACTCACATTTATGTTCTTCACTCCTCAAGTTTTACCTCCATTTTCAACTAGTTTAGTTATTGATTTAGAATTAGTTGAATCTAATGGTCTTCTTTCACATGGTATTTTTTCACCATTGTCCTAACATGAATTTTTACTTTTCTCGACCTCACATTCCCTTTTCAACTAAATTCTTGGCAATCCTTATTATAATATTCACAACCAATTTCAATACCCTCAACATCATTAAAACATTAAAATCAATTCAATTTAATCTCCCACACTCCGAGTGTGTTTGGGAACGCAGTGCAAACCGCGTTTCCTCAAATTTTGAATTTTGTTTTTTACTTAAAATAATTTTTTTATGGTTTCAGATCGTTTTGATGTTCTGATGTCAAAAATAATTTTTAAAAAATAAAAAAAACTTCATTTTGATGCATTTCTAAGCGAAAAGCACTTTGAACCGCCACTACTACCACAATCTCAAACATACTTGATCATTCCAACATAAAACCATAGTAAATAAATTTTAGCAATCAAAATTTCATCATTCATAATCAATTTTAAGCATTTTCAATATCATTAAAATACTAAAACCAATACAATTTAATCAAATTTCCAAACAACTTCAAATCAACTGTTGACCACTTATGGTTTTAATTTTCTAAAAACTAGTTTTCAATTTCTCCTATTCAATCTTTATTCATGTCTTCACAACTCCAATTTGCTATAAATCCAGTTTTTTCATTAAAGTTTATGTAACAATTAATTGAAAAAAGAAAACCTATTATCATAACCAATTGATCCAATTTTGTGAGTTTTTTCAACCAATTCTAAGAATTCTCCTATTTCTCTTTCAATTTGCACACTTAAATAATAAATAATAAATACTGTACTTTTTATTTTTAAAATATAAAAATTTATTCTAAAATTATTTATTTTTATTTAATTAAATATGTTTTTGTTTTTATTAATTTTATCCTGGACGTAACCAAAAGATACTTTAAAGATTTTTCTTTTAATTTTCAAATATTTAAGCATTTTTTTTTTTAAATAAAGGATCTTAAGTATAAATTGTATACAACAAACAGAAGAGAGTCGCGTCTCTCCAAGCCGCGTCTCTTCTCTTATTAAAAATTAAGAAAAGAAAAGAAAAGATCAGAAAAGTCTATCAAATATTAAATTAGACTGCTGTCATTTCTCTCACCGATCTCTTTCCCGATTCCGACTTTTTACGAAAATGGCGAAAGCGAGATACTCACGAATTTCAGCACGAAAATCACCGTCATCGACACTTATCCTAACTCTTCTATTAACGTTCACTTTCGTGGTTTTAATTCTTCTCGCTCTCGGAATTCTCTCGATTCCGAGCACTTCTTCTTCTGATTCGTCGCGTAAAGCTAACGATCTCAGCTCCATCGCTCATAATAGCAAAATTCATGAGTGAGATTGATTTTCGTGTTTTTGTTGATTAGTGTTTGGTTTGAGATTGGATGGCATGGTCGTTATTATCTTGATTGGTTTCATTGTTTTTGTAGGAGTGGAGATGCTGAAGGCAAAGCAGACCAATGGGTAGAGGTTATCTCGTGGGAGCCTCGTGCTTTTATTTATCATAATTTTTTGGTCAGTTTTTTTATAGAGATTTTGGACTGGATTTAATTTCATGTTTATATTTGTTTAACTGAATTAAGTGTTATTTTAATTGTAATTAGTAAAATAATAATTGATTGTATTTACTTTGATGCTCTTTGGGGATTTGTTTTTTAATTTTGAATTATTATTTAATTTATCTTAGTTTTGTATTTAGTGATTAAAAAAAGATTTAATTAATAATGCAATGTGATCTCTGTAACATTTATATGTGATAGTGTTTTTAAGGATTTTGCTCCCTTATTTGATGTTTAATTTTTCATATTTTCTTATTTAATGGTTTGTTTCTTGGTGATGGAATGCTATTGATTAGTAGCATTTTTCGCGTAAGAAATTTTGCTTTGATTGAATAATTAACCAATTAGTTTGTTGTTTGTTTGGACAGACCAAAGCGGAATGTGATTACTTAATCAATCTTGCAAAGCCACATATGCAAAAGTCGATGGTTGTTGACAGTTCATCTGGGAAGAGTACAGATAGCAGGTGGGTTTTTCTTTCTTTAAATTGTACACTCTTGTTCTTGAATTTTGTGGATGGATGTTCTTGTTGCTCTTCTTTCAATTAGTTTGCTTGTATACTTTGTTGATATTAATTGGAATTAATGATGCTTTTTGATATTTAGAGTGCGTACGAGTTCTGGAACATTTCTACCGAGAGGTCGTGACAAAATCATTAGAGATATTGAGAAAAGAATTGCTGATTTTAGCTTTATTCCTGCGGGTATGTTGTTTGAGCTTCATTTATTTGGAAGGTCCACCGAAAGAATGAGATAGAATATCAGCATCAGTGAAATTTTGTTTTGTTTTCTGTTAATTTTTTTAATATCAAATAGACGACTGGAAATTTAATTTACTTTGAAGGCTAGGTTGCCACCATAAGCACAGGTTTCCATAATTTCAAACTTCATATCCTAACGCATCCCTATAACTAACTATTGCATTACTTCATTGCCTTCACATCTTTGTTATTCATTCATGTATTTGCAGAAGTGAACCATGACCGGCTGATACATTGTGTCTGGTGCTTCTGTAGTGGAATCTATATCATCAACTTTGTTATACTACCACCTCTATAAATCCACTTGACTACCACAATGTGCAATCAGCCAAAGCATCACCAGTTCCCACTAAGTACCTCCACTTTTCTTATTTGGTGCCAGAGATAGTAGTTATTAATTATTTGGGACTAGTTTTGTAGCACCTCCACCACCTCAAGCATCACAAGATCAAGAAAAGTCATTGGATAACAAAAAAATTGTACTTTACAAATTTAAGGTAACCAAAGCTAACTAGGTTTAATCCAAATTCTTGGGTCTATCATGGTTAACTTCACCCTAATGCATCTTTTAAGGAAAAAGAAAATTATACAATTTTGGAAAGAAGAGATCTGTTAGTGTTCAAAGGAAACACCACCTAGTAACTTGCCTTTCAGTTTGATTCATCACCTGTTACCAAGCTGACATGGTGTGCAGAGCATGGCGAAGGGCTTCAAATTCTCCACTACGAAGTTGGGCAGAAGTATGAGCCTCACTTTGACTACTTTATGGAAGATTATAACACCGAAAATGGGGGTCAACGCATAGCCACTGTTCTCATGTACCTGTAAGTGAGATCCTATCTGGTAGTAGAATTTCTTTGAATTCCAGCGCATCCTGCATTTGTTCTTTTGTAATACTTCTCTTTCACTATTCTACACAGCTCAGATGTTGAAGAAGGGGGCGAGACTGTGTTTCCTTCTGCCAAGGGGAACATTAGTTCAGTGCCTTGGTGGAACGAGTTATCTGAATGTGGAAAGGGGGGCCTCTCTGTTAAACCAAAGATGGGTGATGCATTGCTGTTCTGGAGTATGAAACCTGATGCATCTCTAGATCCATCAAGTTTGCATGGTTAGTTACTCTCAACCAGCTAATCGCCTTGAACATGTGTAGTTCAGGTTTTAGTATAACCAAGCTGACATTACCTCATTATTTCAAGAGGGCATACCTACATGTGGTTATAATTTGATTTTGCAGGTTTTAATGATATCAATCTTTAAATAATTCGTGTGTTGGATTGTTCTTCCATGCAGGTGGTTGTCCTGTGATTCGAGGTAATAAGTGGTCATCAACCAAATGGATGCGTGTTAATGAGTACAAGGTCTGAAATACTATCATGAAGGTAATTAACTATACCCAAAAGAGACTATTAACAATGTCATTTGTGAAGATATTCCTTAGTGACTGGTATTGGTTGTTAACGGTTGCTCTTGTTTTGGTTGGTAATAATATCCTCCGGTGGCTTTGGCATTTATTTGCAGACTATTATTTAAATACTGAAAACAGTTTGTTGATCTACACAGTGAAGCTTCTGTGCGTTTCCTTTTCTTTTTGGGTGGTGGCTGGGTGGCATGTGATCAGCTCACAAATTGTTGTTAATCTCTAAATTTCCTGCCACAATCTTATCCTGGTTCAGCATATGTCTCGTGTAATAAATAACATGTGACTAACAAAACAAAGGGCCTCTTTCGGTGTTGGACTCATTCTAAAAGCATCTTGGAACAAAACAATTTGCCCATGCACGATGAAATCGTTACTCTCCCTAACATTACCACTTCTCCTTCGTGCAGGTGACCACATCGTATTCCTGTAATTTGCGCTTCCCAATATAGAGGTCAAACGCCGCTGACGGTTTTTACTTGAATATGCAATCTTTGTATACAACCAACACTCGCCGTAAATTTTGATGATTTCCACTGTTGGGGCATGGCACCCCATGCTCTCAGGAGTCTGATAAAATTAGTCCGAAATTTTTCACTGTTCTAGCAGAGCGAGGTTCCTGCGCATTTTCAGTTGCTGTTGAGAGACACGTGCCCTAATTTATTTATTTATTAGAACCGAAAGATACGCTTTCATTATTCGATTCCTTGTAAAGTTATGTGGAGCATGTGCATCTCGCCGTTATTTGATAATCTCTGATTTAAACCAGAATGTCTTGACTTGATCGATCCAGCACTCACGTAACTGGGATTTGTTAAGAGCTTCCACAAATTTTTTTAAAACGATAAGCATGGAAATGCATCATCAAGTATCAGGGATTTGTTCGTATTCATATGATCATAATTGTCTAGACACTTTTAACCAGTAGACATCCTTCCGTGGCTAATATCATTTCGGATTTCTTCAGGGATAACAAGTTTTATCAAAATGTTGAGTGTAATAATACCTTTTAACCCTGGGAGTCGAGCTTCGGTTGGTTTCTCCAGGGTCGAAGGCCACTGAGATACAGAGCACGTTGTGGTCTCCCATGCCTGCCAAATTTAATGCATCCTTGAGGGCAACAAAAGGATACTGTGAAAACCAAAACAAGGGGCGTACACTTGAAACAGAACAGGAAAAATACCACTCGGTTCTGACTTATTAATGATATAACCGGCTCAGCACTAGAACTGAGATTATATCCTGCGCTGCCACAATCATTTATTACTGGTTTGTTTGCAGCTGACTCAATGTTTGGTGTGAATCAAGTTTCTGATGGCATATTGCAATACAGAGCACGTTGTGGCCTCCCATGCCTGCCAAATTTAATGCATCCTTGAGGGCAACAAAAGGATACTGTGAAAACCAAAACAAGGGGCGTACACGTGAAACAGAACAGGAAAAATACTACTCGGTTCTGACTTATTAATGATATAACCGGCTCAGCACTAGAACTGAGATTATATCCTGCGCTGCCACAATCATTTATTACTGGTTTGTTTGCAGCTGACTCAATGTTTGGTGTGAATCAAGTTTCTGATGGCATATTGCAATACAGAGCACGTTGTGGCCTCCCATGCCTGCCAAATTTAATGCATCCTTGAGGGCAACAAAAGGATACTGTGAAAACCAAAACAAGGGGCGTACAATTGAAACAGAACAGGAAAAATACTACTCGGTTCTGACTTATTAATGATATAACCGGCTCAGCACTAGAACTGAGATTATATCCTGCGCTGCCACAATCTTTGCAGCTGATTCAATGTTTGGTGTGAATCAAGTTTCTGATGGCATATTGCAGAATGCCTCCATGATCAAAATAAGCCAGTTCCACCTGCACGCATGCACGCAAGTGGCTAAACTTAGGGGCACTAGCATACCAAGGAATCAAAGCATTCATGAAATAAGAAAATTTTGTTTTGGGGTGAAAAGCCAGGTGAGTTTCCATCATCACCACCTACCTCTGTATCATAACGCAAGGTACATGTAAATTGCTTGCCACTGTCTGTCACCACTGTAATATCTTGACCTGGTCTTATCTCACTCACGTTGCTAGGAAGATCAAGGCTTTAGCGCTCATGCCCAGTTAAGCCAAGTGTCTCAGCATCCTCCCCGGACTTGAAACAAAGTGGAATGATACCCATTCCCACCAAATTACTGCGATGAATTCGCTCAAAGCTCTTGGCCATCACTGCTTTCACACCCTGGTCCCATAACAATTAAAAGGATTACTAAAAGCTTAAAAGACATCTGGAAAATTAGACGGGTTTCAGATGCTGGCAGAGACTCACCAGTAGCATTGGACCCTTGGCAGCCCAGTCACGAGAACTTCCACTCCCATACTCAGCACCAGCCAAAATAACTGTATCATGTCCCTCACTCTTGCACCTCTGTTGACAAATGCAATAAAACCAGCAACAGTATCATCATGGGACCAACACAAGAAACGTGATGCTTGTTCATGAATTCTTTATAAATTTGTTTCAGTACTTAAGAACCCCAAACTCTAAAGCACTACATCCAAGCAATATGAAACTAGCAACTGAAGACATCTATCTGATTAAAATTTATGGATGTACTGTTAATACCACAGTAGAGTGCAGACTTAACCCAGAACATTACTGTTTTAAACTGTGGCTACCTATTATAGTTTAACTTATTTGTTTTGCTAATTACAGCCTTCTATTCTTATGGCCTTAACCACCAATAAAGCCTAAGGTTAATGCATAACCTAGGATATTTTTCCTCCCGGCTTTTTTCAGTCAAAACTTAAGGCGGGACTTGACTTCATAGTACATGAAGTCTATGAAGTAACTTGAAAGAAATTACCATGGCAACATCAAACACAGATAGTTTCTCTCTAGTGGGAAAATGAATTGTTTTAGGCCCAACTTCTCCTCCCAGTAGTTTGTTGACAATTCGAATGTTAGCAAATGTGCCCCGTGCCATCACGTCATCATTACCACGACGACTTCCATATGAATTGAAGTCCCTTCTATCAACCCCTCGTTCCATGAGGTATCTAGCAGCAGGACTGTCCTTGTGGATGCTGCCAGCTGGTGAAATGTGATCAGTTGTAATACTGTCCCCGAAGTTGAGTAAGCAGTAAGCATCCTTCACACCATGTGGTCCTGGAGGAGACATAGTCATGCTTTTGAAATATGGTGGCTCATGTATGTAAGTTGATTTGGGGTCTCAATCATACAGAGTGCCCGAAGGAATGGATAATTGATTCCACATGGGATTTCCCTTGGTGATTGCCTGATATGTAGCCTTAAACATATCAGGTAGCACACTTGAATGGACAACCTGCAGGTCATTCAAGCATAGGAAACAATGAGATATCTGGTCTATAGTCTAATCAGACAATTCAAAATCAAACTATAGGAAGCTGCTGCTTACTCGAGCAACTTCGTCATTAGAAGGCCAGATATCCCTGAAAAATATCTTCTTTCCATCTTTTCCTACACCAATTGACTCTGTTTCAAAATCAATATCCACCTGCAGTATTGTGCCCTCACGAGAGACATTGTCCAGAGTACGTAAATCAACAACCACAAAAGGAATGTGGTACCCACACAGTACGAGGAAGAGAAACTATACAATGGAAAATAATGGGTCCAAAATGATTTTAAGAACATATAGTATATAAGTTGAGTACCGTTCCAGCGAGTGCATAGGCTACCACAAGTGGAGGCGAAGCAAGATAATTAGCTCTTGTTAAAGGATGGACACGACCCTCAAAATTCCTATTCCCAGACAACACAGCAGCAGCCACTAAATCTGTATATGAGTGCAAAATCAAAATCATCAGCTCAAAAGATTCTTAGGAGGAATATCAGGAAAAGAATTGCGTTTAGACTTACCATTTTCAGTGATAGCTGATGCCACAGCTTCATCTATATCTCCAGAATTCCCAATGCAAGTGGTGCATCCATAACCAACAATATGAAACCCTAGCTGATTCAGATATTTCTGCAAGCCACTGCAGAGGAAGTGCCAAAATCAGAATTGTGTTGCCATAGCTGCATGAAGTTTTCAAGACATGAGATCATAGTTTTAATTGATACCTCTTTTCCATGTATTTGGTTACAACCCCAGAACCTGGAGCAAGACTTGTCTAAATCCATGGTTTCACCTGATAAGAGAATGAACTTATAAATCCAATCACATTCCATTAACTCATCAAATTGATGTGATATGATCTTCTACCATGATCATATCCTTGGAAAATCAGCCAGGGCATTTTCCAATTCAAGCTTCACGTGTCATTAATCTGGAAAATCTAATAAAGCTAATGGATAAAGTTAAGCCTCTCTAATGTTACCGGTATTCAGCTGGAGGAAAAGCATGCAGGATACTAGCATAATCCTTTAAGTTTTTTTAAGCTAACAGTTTAAACCAGCATTACAGTGGAGTCTAGCATCCTGAAGCTTTTGGAATCCCATGAACATAACAGATGTTCAGAATTTATTACATTCACAAATTTGACTCTTGAAAACATAACAAAGAAACAAACAAGGGAAGCTACACCAATATTATTCGTCAAATCACACTGTATTACAGATCAGATACAACATTCATAATTGAGGCAACAATGCAATAACAATTCCTTGATAATTAGCTCTGGAGTAGGTAATATATAATGCACTTCATCTGTGTTAGGCTTGTCAATATTGTTATACTTAACTAGGGATTACTATTCCCATCTGATCTTGCAATTGTAACCTTTTATTCAGCTGGATATTGTTATAATCAGGGTAGCTAAGCTGAAAGGGGAGAAAAAGGAATTTAAAAGGAGAGACATCCAACCTCCAATCCTAGTTCACAAGCTTTCTTTGCAACCAAAGCAGATCCAAGCATGACACTAGGGTTTGAGGTATTTGTGCAACTAGTAATAGCAGCTATAACAACATCACCATGTCTCAGTTGGGCTGGAGTCCCGTGAAAATTGAACTCAGCAACCTTGCTTTGAGATTCTTTTGGTGTAGCAAATCCCTGTATTGACATACAAGAAAGGTAAGAGACAGATCGAATGGGTGTTGGGTTCAGGACAGAAAATTGACATACCACAGATATTAAACTATTTTACAACCAGAAAATAATATCCTTTGGAAAGAAATGAATGCCTGGTTTGTTGGTTTATTTTGGAAAAAAATTCTAGTTTTTTCTTCAATGTACCTTGAATCACTTGTAAGGTGATGCAAAAGAGAAAATGCAAAAGGACCACCCCTTGATTTCTGACATCTTATGTTATAAAAAAATCTACCATTCTTCTTTGACTAGAGCCAAAATTGCAGAGCTTCCTCAATTTTGGTTTCTGCCATCTTTCCTTTGATGACCTTCCAAGTAGCCTCCATGAAAATGATGTCTTTTTATGTGGCCTTGTTTAGGTTGATACAATTCTCACCTTAAATCCAACCTTGTTGTCTAAGCATGCATGCCAATCAGCTTTCATTTCTCTCAAAGGAACTCGATCATGTGGCCTGCAATAATATGATTAAAGGGTTGACCAAGAAATATTGGAATAAAACATTCAGGCAAAGAAGAAAGGAAATTTAAAAATATTTATCAGCATCACCTCTTAGGTCCTGATATACAAGGTTCCACGTCCCCAAGGTTCAATGCTATATAAGAAGAGTACACTCTATCAATCTGGGGCTGAGGTCAGACAAAAACATTCAAAACGACATAATTATTTTTAGATAAAAGAGAATGTTTTCACAATGACACAATAAAATACATTGAATGAACACGTGATGAATAAAGCATTTATTGTTTACCTCACTGTAGTCCACAAACATCTTGTTAGCTCTTAAATAGGATTCTATCATATAGACCTGCATTTCTTAGGTTCCGAATCAGTATATACAATGGCCATATGAAATGAAATGAAATAAAATATGTTTTATAACTTACAGTTCCATCGCTTCTGCCTGTCAGTATCAGATATTGCAGCGTGACATGATCCACAGGAAAGAAACCCATCGTTGCACCATACTCAGGAGACATATTGGCAATAGTAGCACGGTCTGCTAGTGACAATTCACTCATTCCCTCACCTGCAGACATTAGCAAAAGCTGAAATCCAATGTGAGAAAGAAATATATTACACAGTGATCAAAACACAAAATAATGCACGCCAAGTATAAAAGGGTGTACCGTAGAACTCCACAAACTTGCCAACAACCCCGTGCTTTCTCAGCATTTGAGTTACTGTCAAAACCAAATCAGTGGCTGTAACACCATCTCTAAGTTTTCCTGATAACTTAAAACCAACCACACCAGGCAGGACCATGCTCATAGGCTACATGGAAATGAAGATACATTGGAAAAAGTATCGACAAGAAAGATTATAGGCATGAGATAGACTAACTTGCAATTATAAAAGTTTTCATTAGCTAATTGAAAAGAAATAGAAAAATAGAAAAATATGTGTATGCATGAATAAAAATAATATAAATTTACTGGTTTATTCACCCATGTCAGAGTCGGGAATAAAATACTAGTTTAAGTTTATATTATTTTTATTCGTTATATTTTTTTATTTTTTATTTAGCAAAAAAATATACGTGCATGTATGAAAAATAAATTTATTTTTGTTTATTTATTTACTGACGCCAGAATCAGGAATAAAAATACTGATTTAATTATTCTCTTTATTTTTTTTATTTAACTACATAAAAAATAAAAAATATTTGAATACGTAAATTTAGTTTATTTGTTTATTCACTAGCGTTGGAGTCAGGAATAAAAAAATATTAACTTGAATTTATTTTATAGCTACGCAATAGTTACCAACACCAGAGTTGGAATTATCCGTAGTTGAATATTCATTGACGCCAGAGTCAGGAATATTGTGAATAAATCATCAGAACGTAAACCAATAAAGATTTAGCAATTTAAGACAAAAAATGGCAATGCAGTTTGCTTTAGGCAGAACGTTTAAGGGGTGATAATATCTTTCCTTTTACGTAACCAGTCCCGAACCATAGAATCTGTGTTGACCAATTAGAGTTCGTAGTGACCATAATATTAGGCGGCGACTCCTTAAACAAGACCTTTTCCCCTAAAAGAACAAGATGCTAGAAATCTATTCATTTTCCACAATCTAGAATTATTTTAAGGCCGCCGTGATGTCGGATGCGACATCCCTTATAATTTCTTTAGGCTTTTTTTTTATTCACCTTGATGTTTCATCTTCACTTATTACTTTACTGGGCTTTTGTGTCTCCTTTGGTCCTTGTTAACATGTTTATACCCTTATATTTGTTGGACTTGTACATTGGCTATGCTTAAGAATTGATGGAAAAAATAAAATAAAAAGCTTTTCTTATAAAAAATTATTTATTTTAACAATAACAAAGATAGAAAGAAACTAAAATTTTGTTTATTTTTACGTTTTAAAAATGTTTATAAAAAAAATTGAAATTTTTTTATTTTTTTTCTTTACTTCAAATTAATATTTTTTTTGGTGTTTTTAGATCATTTTGACGCGTTGATATCAAAACTGATTTTTTAAAAATAAAAAAAATTATTTTGATATATTTTCGAGTGAAAAGCACTTTAAAAAGCAACCATAACCACACTCATAAGTTCAATAATAGAAAAATAATTTTTATTTTCCTTTTCTTTTCTCCTTTTTCAATGAAAAAAAATAGTGAAACGTGTTTATTTGTTGAAAACAAAAACGATTTTTTGCAAAAAAAAATGAAATGCATTAAGATTACAACTATTTTTTTTTTATAAAAAACCAAAACCATAATTTATAATAATCATCTTAATATTTTCTTTTATTTGTAGAGTATTAACTTTATTTCATTCAAATTAAAATTATTGTGGAAAAGTTATAATGTTAACTCAAAAAGTATTTATATTAGATTTATAATATAAAATTATTATGTAACCCATACAAAATGTTCCATCTACAATCCGAATAATAACAAATCAATATTTTTATTTGGTCAACTCACATTCAGATAGAATCAACTTAACTCAAGTATTTAAATATTTAATTTAGCTCTCTCTCTCTCTCTCTCTCTCTCTATATATATATATATATATAACACACACATAAACTTAATTTGTTTCGGGAATTTAAACATGCATAAAATTAGTCCTATAATTCATGCCTTCTAGAGTTATTGTAACAACCTTCATTTCTTATACACTAAGGCTACTATGGTAGCCTTTATTTTCCATGTGTTAAACAGCTCTAAATTCCTATTGTTTGGACTGTCATGATAACCCAAACTTTCATAATTCCAAGTTGCCATGATAGCTTATTATTTTATAGATTTGGACTATTCTAACAGTCTTTCTTTTAAATGTTTGACTGCTGTAATAAATTTTATTTCTCACGTATACATGACTGTAATAACAGCCCTTTACAAATCCATACAACACACTTTTAAATCTAATCACATTTCATGTCTCTTCCACTCCCACACTTTGCCAAACACATCCCATGTTAATAACACTAACACACGTACATACAATCATGAGGGATATAACTCAACTGGTCAGACTCGAAGTTTATTCTCTAGAAATCACCAGTTCAAGTCTCACAAATTTTAGAGTCACTGGAGGCTTACATGGTTATTAACTTCAAGGCCTATGGAATTAGTTGAGGTGTGTACAAGCTGACCCGGATACTCACATTAATAAAAAAAAAACAACACACATACATACTTATTTATATTTCAAACAGAATCTAAATCAAACTCAAGTTTCTAAATTTTCTCTCTAACTTCACCATTATATATATTTTTTTGTTATAATGAAATCATGCCTTTAATACCCACACTACCCATTCTTAACATTTAGCATACCCAAAATTATCTAAGTTCATAATAATGCTTAATGCACTATACTATACTTAGAAACAACCATTATCCACTCTAAATATACAAGTTTTCATCATAACATACACTTTATCATTACTCAATCCAATCTTAGTCAATGAAGCACTTCAACAATTTATTAGATTTCACATTCTAATACTTTCCCAACAATAAGTTCATATGCATGTTATACAAGTATTCATTAAGTTTTACTTTCTTTATCATTAGTTAGCCTTTTACAAATTCATGTATAACACAAGAATTTGTACTACCAACACAAATTCTAAATTCTCTCAAATTCTAAACTCTATATACATGGTTGACCACTTCTAAATATTTTTTGGAACCCAAAGTTTTCTTCAAGTTCTTCATCTCAACCTTTAATCATGCTATATACCTTACAATCAATCAAGAATTAACTAATTTACATCAATATTCTTTGTCATTACTACTCTATTTCTCAAAAATCTCTAAGTGGCAACTTAACCAACTTTTATCATAAACACATAATTTATTACCTCTTCCACCTTTATTATAAAAATACATTAAATTCACTATCAAAATAAAATTTGCATGCATTGCACCTACCATTTAATACATTAAAATTTCAAATTTTATCATTAACTTTTCCAACATATCCATTATAACAAGTATCTTTATACAAAACTTACAATTCTACAATCATGGCATTTGGCCTTCCACTAACCAATTCCTCTTTTTTTCAATGAATTTTAGTTCCATTCAAAAACCTCTTTAATTGGCCATCTACATGTCCCTAAAATTTTCTACTTTTTTTTTCTTTTCAATTTTATCATTTAAACCAACTATCATCACATAATTTTAGAATAAATTCAACAAAACAAACATTCCAAAAAATAAATCCCATAAATCTTAAAGCTCAAGATTTGGAGCTTTTCAATCCTATATGTCAATTAACCAAATTGGAACCTTCCCAGGTTATTTTCATAACCTAACATCACTAAAAAAGAAAAAAACTCAAATATGCATTCTAATATATATGCATTATAAACCGTAACTTCAAGAATTGAGTGAATTTTAACCCAAGCATAAAAATCCATTAACACGAGAAATAAATTGGTTAGAACTTCTTACCGCAACCAAAAACATCTAATGGAATGAGTTTCTTGCCAAAATTCTCCAAGTTTCTCATTTCCTTTTCAATTTAACACACTTTCCCTCACTAAAAAAGTGCCTCCAAATATTGTGTTTATTCCTCTTAATCTAACATACTTTAAGAATCCATTTGGAGAAAACAAGAAAGAAGAGAGCTTTGCTCTTTGTTCATGGCAGCTAGCATTTTTAAGGAGAAGGAGATAGAATGTCTGAGTTAATTACAATTTTATCTTTACTTATTATCCACAAGCTATTTACTATATTTTCTCTTAGCTACTAGTGATTTTATATAGATCGACGGTCGGATTGAAAATTATACTTGATATTATAAAACTGGATAATATATTTGTTTTGCAAAAAATCCAAAATCTCTTATCGTTTCATTATTTAATTCATCACGATTTTAAAAATAATTCGTTGGAGAATCTCATCCATAATCATAATAAAAAATTTCTTCAGAGTTTTCACCACTTTTAGTCTAAATGGAGCAAATGTATAATGAGCTTATATTGACAGGTCATTGTTATTCACCTGTAAAACCAGACATTACTTTATTCAAAATTCCACTTTATTATTATTATTATTATTATTATTATTATTATTATTATATAATTTTTACCTTAATTTATAAAAATTATTCTTTTTAAATAATTATTTTACCTGGTTGGGAAGTTTGCGTGATTTATTAGTAGTAAACACTTCGCATACCGATTTTATTATTTTATTTCATTTGAAATTTAAGTTGATTTACTAGTGAATTTCATCCCACATTATGACAATTTCCCATTTTAACTTTAATTTTTTGTTTTTAAAAGATTACCCTATTTATCATCGATTTACATATTTTTGTAATGGAAATTTACAATCTATATCAAAATTAATATTTTTTTATAACTCTATTTTTTATACAACTTTATTGAAATGAAATGTCTATATATATTATCATCCTATCGAATTTTTTAAAAAAAGTTTTTAGAACTTAAGAATTACTCTCTTAAATAATATGGAGATATGTGATTAAGTTTAAAAGGTTATAGATAATTTATTATAAATAAAAAATATATTAAAATATTTGTAGCATTCTTCGATCCTTATTGGTTATTTTACATCTTAAAAGCATAAAAATAAAATTTTATGAAATACTATTTAGCTACTTTAAATATTTATAAGCATGACGCAACTACTAGTTATCAAACATCAAATATATTCAAATAACTAAAAGCTCAACCACAAATTGTGGAATCTTTTTATTTTTTATTTTTTTTCAAACCAAAATAACAATTTTCTCCATTGTTTGTTTTTTTAAATGACATGTGTCAAAGATACTAGTATTTTAGGTAACCTTACTTCAAAATTAATTTTTATGTCATTCAATATATATATATATATATACATATATATATATATATATATATATATATTAAATTCTATTTAACACCTTTTGTTTTAGTTTTTGAAACCTAATAATTGCTCTTCTGAAAAATATGGACATGTCTTATGTAAGTTTAAGCAATTATTAATCATTTAATATAAATAAAATATTTTTTTTTAGTATATTACAATCTTTATTGATCATTGTATACTTAAAAAGAATAACAATAGAATTTAACCAAAACATTATTAATTTTGCAGCTTTAATTATCTATATGCATAACTAACTAACACTGTTTTTATTTCATTAAACAACATAATAGAAACAATACAACAAACATAATTTAGTTACGGAGGCAATTTAGCTGGGGAGCTGGAAACTAAAATCCTTTTTGTACATATTTAATAGTTTCGAAGAAAGTTTCCTCCCCGAGGACTCCAAGTAGAGTACACATTTTTCATTTTCGCTCCAAGTCTTTATCATTTTTTTTACTTGGTTGTTTTTGATCTTTTTCAATATTTTTTTTTTTTATAAAATACTTGTTACCTTCCATCAAATGAAGAAAATAAATTGAACAAAGCAAAGTATAATTTATTAATAAACTAATAATTTTTGTAGTATGGAAGAAAAAAAATTACTTTTGGAAAATGAATTAATAAAGAATTGAAACAAAAAATTTCTTATATATAAAATATAAAAATAATATTACATAAGATTAAAAGAGAGTTTTTTATATTTTATTTTGTTTTGTTTATCATAAACTAAATAGGATATATAAATAATTACTTTGTTTTATATATTATTATCAAATATAAATTTATCTCTATCTTATTCATATTTCATTTAGTTCTTGTTTTTTGTATTCTTCTATCCCATCTTTTTTCTTAAACAAACATAAAAAAAAAAAAAAAAGTCTGAAGGATGAGAACTAACAAGATAAATAATCTCTTATCTTGTGTCTTCTTACTAATCCAAAAAAACCAACAAAATTAAAGGATCAAGGATGAGGAAGATATCAAATAGAATTGGTAAATTAAAATTAACAAATAATCTAGAACATATGGCTATTTCATTGTTGATAGCCTATATACAGTCCCCCCCACAACTTAAAGTTCGCCTCAATTTGCATGGCCAAATCCTTCATCCCCAATCCTGGTAATTTTTAATGTTTTATACTTAGACCATTTAACTTTTTTCTTCTTTATTCAATCCTTCAAAGTGAGTTTTCTAGTTTTTAATTTGTAGATATTCCCTTCTCTTGGCATGTTCATGAGATTATAATGTTTTTAGTGAATATTCAAAGCTAGATTGAAGTGCATTTTATCGAGGAAAAAATACTCTAACCCTCTTTAAGGTTTGAACATGATTTCATTTTCCATTCGTAAATTCAGAAATTACACTTTACTTTATATTGTTTATATAATTGATAATACTTTACATATGAGTGAGTTAGATGCTTGAGAACCCTGTTAATGATAACATTCAAAAATATTATAAAAATACCAATTTAATTGATTTAAAATATAAAGTACCTTTATAAGTGAATACTACAAATTTACAACTTTTCTTTCAGATATTTTATCAAATAATACAAATACATCTTCATGAGTTTACATAACAGATCAACACCATATTCAAATTTTGATGAAAAGACTAAAATACCTCTCAAGTTTTTTTATACCTTTTACCCTTTTCCCTTTTCTTCTTTTTCTTCTTCTTTTTTCCTATATCATCTCTCTCTCACACACACACCAAACATCTTCTCTCTACTAGTAATAATAAAAAAACCAACAAAATCCCTCTTATAAATCATGCGCGAACCACTTTGAATATTATGAAAAAGAGACCAACAAATTAAAAGGCAATGGAATTCGGGTTGAAGTTTGTTAAGGTGAGCATCTGTCAAAGCTTATTCGAAAGAGGGAAATCCTTTAATGATAGTTATGGGACCCAAGAAACCTAAGATGAAAATTGTTACAATTAGACTAGGTCATATACAACAAG
>Ga0325404_1000396_pt1 | contig 42648 bp, 30 predicted proteins | sample PopdelMetagenome_18_FD_205664 | JGI IMG/M metagenome (GOLD analysis project Ga0325404, IMG submission 205664) | Populus deltoides microbial communities from Bellville, Georgia, United States - Xylem-Control-R1 | ecosystem: Host-associated > Plants > Phyllosphere > Stem > Wood/Secondary xylem...
AGTCGTATAGAAATACATTTATTTGATTTTTTTTCATTTCTTTTAGTCTTTTTAAGAAAAAACCTTTTATAATATCTTTTCCTAAATGTTTCAATATTTCTCATTTATAACATAGCTAACGATTGCAGCTTTTTTTTTTTTTCCCTTCTATATGTTTTTTTCTCAATTTCAAATTATTTATTCTTAGATCAATATGGTTTTTTTTTCCTCTTCGAACCTGATCTTTTTCTTGAATACACATATAATTTACATTTAATTTAATACGAGAAAGATCGATGTTAGAGGAGATACTCATCGCTTGGCTATTAAAGTCTGATTATAAAAAGTAAAATACTCGTAAATTCTCTAACCTATCATGAATAATTTGTTTTTTATTGGATCAAAGAGATGATTTTTTTATAATATATAAAAACAACTCGAAACTAAGTGTCGCCATGTGAGAGAAAGAAAAGGTCGAATTATTTGTCTGCAGCAGACAGTCAACTCCGAGTAGAGGAAAAGTCGGAAGAATACTGAGGTCCAGCAAGAAACGTGAACAAGTGGAGGATCGAGACCAGAACCAAGATAAGTTTTGTTGCCAGCTCGGGCTACCATGATTGCTCCAACTTCAGCGGCTGGCCAGGCCTGGCTCAGTTTTCCTCTAGTGGCTCTCTAGATTCAACGTGCTCCCCTGGTTTTTTTTTTTTGTTTATATTTGGGTTAAACATGTTCAAGCTGGATCCTTTGAATGCAATGATTTTCTCGCCACCTCTTCTTGAATGGATTCTCTAGTGGGTGTTCGGCTAACGAAATCATGTATTTCCCTTTGTTTTTTCCCTCCTTGTTTTGTAGAAACAGGGAGATTCCATCCAATTTAATGTTTATCTCCACCGTAAGACCATATTAAAATCATGCTTATCGAGCTAGCCCGGAAAACAATAGCATAAAAATGATAATATTTTTATAAACATGTTCATGAATATCATCAATGATGATATCTACCAGAGAGGCAATAATGAAAGCTATAATAAATATAGAAGTTGCTCACTCAATAAAGAATTTTAAATTAGTAGTTCATCAAGTTAATTTAAATCAATTTTTTTTTGAATTAAAACAACTTATTCATGTCTTTTTAATATTAACTTGACTAAATTTAAATAGGATCTGAACAAATCAATTAAATCATAATTTAACTTGTAAGATCACTTGATTTTGATCAAATACATATTAAGATTAATTCAAATTAAAATTTGATTTAAACTAGGTTCTGAATCACAAATAAAAAACCTCTGGGCGGCCCCTTTAGAGATCCCTCAGATACCTTAATCGATCAAGCATGATACTTTTTTTCTTTCAACTGCTAGGATTTGACGGCTAAAGTAATTGCTTTTCTCTTTCAACAGAAGCTCTATGCTGAATTCCCCATCGCACAGTTTCCCTGTCAATAAGTGATGGACACTGCTCATTTCTAGGTCCAAATGAACTGATGGTTAAATGAACTTCCCCAACTCGAGGAGCCAACCAGCCATCATAACTATGAATTTCAACTAGAATTCTACAAGTAGAATTAAAAGGAAGAATGAGACACGGAACATTTGTGGGCACTAAGACGTATTTCTTTCAATTGACTTCCCTTCTCCCTTTCTAGGATCGCGGAGGATTCACATGAACAATCATGGACCCGTGAGGATTTCTGTGGGGTTTGAAAGCTTGTAAACCTTTCTTTTACCGGAAAAAGCTTTGAAAAATCAGTGCGCACTTAGTCACGATCAACGGCACTTTTAGTAATGCATCAAGATCTTCAATTATTGATCACCAAATCTTCATTTTAATACTAATTAAACTTCATTAATCACACGACTTAAAATTGATGCTAATCCCTCGGGATATTCTTTCCTAACACCATTTTGTATGGTGCTTTCTATATAAATAAGTAGGGGATCAACACATTCTTGGCAACATCATGTCATTGATGTCCCCCATTTAGTAACCTATAGTTTTCTTTTAATAGGAAGTTAAGTGGACTTGTACCTAGGATTATGACCCTCTTAATTAACTTGTGGGTGTTTCCTTTTCCTAAGGGTCGATTTTAATTAGGAGAGATCAACTCAGAGTGAAAAAAATCATAGTTTTAATTAATTTCTGGACTACCTTTCATCTCCCAGTGAAGTTCTTAGTGGTTGCAGGCAATATTAATTGTTTATAAAACAACTCAAGTAAATAATATCCCAGCATGATCTCATAATTGGTCCTCGACATCTCATGTTCCCCGAGAATTAAGTTTCAAGCTCTCCTCGAGTTTTTATATGTCAAATTAAGATCTCCTTTAATCCTTTTTTATATGAGATTGGGGCATTACACAGTTTATGTTAGGATCATACACATGAATATAAAAAATAATTCGAACAGAATCAATATAATTCGAAGAACTCTCAGCTCTAATTTTAAGCACAATCTTCACAGCACATAATAAATGCTCGGTTCGATTCTTTTTTTTCTCTCTCAATGTTTTTCGCACGCAATATACAAAATTACTTAAGCACACATACAATATTTATACAGCAATCATAACCTTAGTGGATAACGAGACTTACATATATAATATGCCCCATGTATTTAGGGTTAAGAATACAATATGCTCAAGAATTTACACAGGAGACGTACCAGGAAATCATGACCAATGTAAGTGCTCCAATGCGCGTTACTAGCATTAGAAATCTCTTCCACATGGGAAGGTGATTTTTCAGTCGGTAAGAACCCCACAAAATCTAGCATCGATTCTAATCATAATAACCTGCAGATCTCTGTAGCCGTATTTTTTTCAGTGAACGATCAAGCAACTATATGGTAAAAGTCAAATACACACACACACACATAATACAAGTGATTTTTCCTTGTATATTCATAGATACTGATTCCTTACATCGCAGCCATCTAATATGAGGCAACACTCATGGCAGGTATGCATGATTAATGCATTGAAATATTTAGTCATCCTTGAAAACTTGGGCAGCTTGTAACAACTACAAAAGGCAGATTTTTTTTAATACACTGAGTGTTTAGATAATTAATACATACTATAATTTTACATGAATTTCACTAAAAAAATTTATTTAAAATATTGATTAGAAAAAAAAAATTTATAACTCTTCTTTAAAAAAAATCTATTTTTTTAAAACACAACTGCAAAAACTACAATAATATCAAATGATTATATATATATAGCTTTACATCATCTCAATGGAACTCATGATATGTTGTACTACATGTATATTATGTAATCAATACTTAGTTTAAAATCATTATCGATAGATTCAATGGTTTGACTAACGCATAAAATGCTATGTTGGGATATATTATATATGTTAAAGTACTAATCGATGCGCATTAATGAATATGGTAGACTTGTGCATATAGTTGATACATCACTGAAACTACGCAAGAAAATAATAGCTGCTAACCATCATTTAATTAACATGTAGGAATCTTGTATTATGCCTATTGAAGCTACATAACTTTCAAATTGAATGATCCTTGCAGTAAATATATAGCAACTTATTAGCACGTGAAGCCTGATGCATAAAAGTCAGTCTAGGAACTTACCAAGGCCGATTCAAGGATCAATCGCAAAGTCAAATTTAAAATGGATTCATACCAGAAAAGTCTCAATCAGCAAGTGCATGCGTGAAAGCTTTAATCACCATCTTAGTTCTATTTTTCGTTCTAGCAATAACATTTTCAATGAACTGTATTATATTGGCTGCATGGGACATGCAAAAATAGTGAAGAAAAAGCACCTCAAGCAACCTATGGAGATACTCAAACTGTTCCTTCCAAAGAAGAGAATCTTGGGGAACATAATCATGAAAAACTTTGAAATCATCTTTACAATTTTCCCACATTGCATTTTGAAGATTTTATTCTGGTAATGCGCACCATTGCAGCATCCATCCCTAAAGTCTATATATAGCAACCGTGGTAATAGCTTACAGGCATCCAGCTGCAACGCCTCTTTCTTTCTTTCTCTATAACTCTCATTTGAAGCTTAATTAATCTTCTTTGAGTTTTCCATCAATTAATTAGAATTATTCTCTCTCTTTGTCATGGCCAAAGGTAAGCTCATTTTCACTAGTACTTTGATTATTGTGTTGGTGTTGTGTTATGGAATCACTTCTAGTGTGGGAAGGCTGCTGAAGACAGGGGAGAACACCAGCAGTTCCAGCTTGCACCGCGACCTTTTAGTGTCTGAAGCACGTTCAGAACCCGTCACACCTGCTCCGGACCATGCTGATGCAGACAGTGATGATTTCAAGCCAACGACTCCAGGCCACAGTCCCGGGGCTGGTCATTCTACTCCTGGACATTATTAGGAAGCAGATATGTTTCTTAGTTATCTTGAAAGAATCTCCTATATATGGCATGTAAAATATTGTAGTTCTCATCATATGGCTTTATTCACCCAAGCTGTCCTTGAAGCCTGTTGCGCGCTTATGATAATTACTATCCTCCATATATATGTATTTGTATATCTCTCCACCACATGGTGTATATCAATAAAGTTGTGAAATTTCCTTTTCTGTACACCCAGAAGTTGAAAAGATAACCGGTCCATGCAGGTCCAGCAGGGTTATCAGATGCCACTGATCCCGTGTCATAACGATGGAAATATATGCATATGTATATGTACATGTGTGGTGGACCAAATTAACACACACACACACACACAGAGACGCACGCAGCAGTCATATTCAGCTTGATGGAGTGATTGCAATTTGCCAAGTCTTAGATTATTGTAATTGAAATTATGGTCAATGATGGACAACTTAAAAAAGCTTGATGGACAGGGAAGATGATCAGTTCTCAGCTTCTCATGAATTCCCAATGCAAGTGCCTTCTACTCGGAAGAATTAGTGCCAGGCTTGTCAGAGTTGTTATACTCGATAAATCTAGCCTCCCCCTCCAGCTTCTAATTATGCCCACTTAAGAACATTGTCCTCCTAATTAAACACGTAACTTTTTTTTTGTTTAAATAACAACCTCAAAATGATAAGGATGCTTGCTTTTGTCAATAAAAACGAAAAGCAATATGTTGTCCAAGAACTCATCATCATCATATATATATATATATATATATGTCTTCTACAATATTGAGTGTGAGTGTTACTGTTGTAAACAAAAACATATTTAGTATAAGAGAAAAAGATTTATAATAAATTTATCTCTAAAACAGTTTTTGAAATGAATTTTTATATTTTTAAAAATTAATAACAACAAATATATATATTTTTAATTTTTTTTAATTATCTTCATTTTTTTTATTTCGATAAAGTAACAAAACGCTATTTTAATTTTCAAAGGTTTGCGGTAACTTCTGTTTTTTACCCAATTACAAAGAAAAAAATATTTGTTTACCAAATAGTCACATCACCAAGAAAGAAAGGTTCTAGAGGCACTTGTGGCTTTAGCCACCAGCGGCCGCAATTTGTCCTATGAGATTGAAAAGATAAATCTAGAGGCAATCATTCCTTGACTTCGAAGTCTTCGATGCCTAAAATATTCCTTGATGACATTAATAAACCTTATGTTTCCAGCAGCTAGAATCAAAAGACATTATAGAAGTTTTGAAACGATGCAGTATCTCTAAAAGTGCTTTCTTTCCAAAAGAGTGTTTGAATAAACAAAATTAATAATAAAAAAATGGTGGGAGTTGGGACTAGTTGCCCCTTCGACACTCCTAAATCCTCTCATCTTGTAAATATAACGTGTGTTCTTACAACAAGGGCATTTTAATTTATTTTGATACAAAAACATAAATTTTTTTAAAAAATCAGAGAATAATATAAAATATATTGTTAATAGCATAAGTTTTTTATTGAATTATATTTTAACATGATATTATATATAGTTTTAATGACCAAATAATTATAAATTTAAATTTTACAACTCACATTCTCTTTCAAAAAGCTTTAATTTAAGGATTGTATTGATAGATGATATAGAATTATTCTTGGACCGTATTTAATATCTTTAATTGAAATTTCATAAAGAACCCAATACTATCACTATGAACCACCTTTGTCAGGAATATTATTTTTTTTAACTAGAAAAATATTTGAATTTCAGATTATTGATAATATTAAGGATATTTTTGCTAGGAATTAATGTGTGATGCAGAGGTAAATTAATGCTCGTAATCCAAGTCTGATCTCTTTTTTCACTCTGTAAGAACATCGACCAGTGCTGGCTCAATTCATATTTCATCAAGAATAGAAGAAAAACAATCCCATTTGAGCACCCCTGCCTCGGCCTTTCCGTGGTTCGGTGAATCCATTCGAGCATGATGGGTTCGAGAAACTGAGCCAGTGAGGGGTGGATGATTTGGCCCACTTGACAGGCCTGGTGCATTTAAACTCGTATGTTCAAGTTTATGGGTATATGCTTTTAGAGTTCTGATTTTTCATTTTGCTGCGACTCTGGATGCAACGGTCATGACTCATGTCCTTGTCGTTCGAGGAGTTTCGTTAACTGTATGCCGAGTGCGACGTGTCCGCTCGTGACACTATTTCCGCACGTTAACTGGCTTGGACTCAATCCATTGTCAAGTCCAACGCCACGTATACTATTTTCTACCCGGCCCAGAGTTTTCCATTTTGAAATTGTTGGTTGTTGTAAAATTTGTTCTGATTTAAATTCAAAATTCAAGTCGAAGATTGGGCTATTTAGATGAATTCAGATTTTAAGATTTTTAAAAAATTTTAAGAACCGAGCCAAGTTTTATTCAACCGGATTAATTAGATAACAAGTTGAGTTCATCCATTTAATCGAATTGATTATAATTCATTATCTCCATCTGGTTTGATAAGAAACTCGATTCGCGTGCCGAGATAACTAGATTAGCCTGTTTTTTTATGGACCTTGTGAATTGGGTATTGACTCGGTTAGATTTTGGTAGATCAGTTCCTTGTGGATCCATCTCTTAAATCGAACCAAATGCTCAAATTATCTATTCAAAAAGAAAAAGATAAAAAGAGCTGCAACAATGAACTCCGCAGCAACTCGTAGTGCAATTAACCTGGCACGTTGCTTGAGCAATGGATAACTCCCTTCAGCAGAAGAGAGATTCAAGTATTTGGAGGAGAATATAAAAATGTCACTTGCGCAGGCACATCGAACTGTGGAATTTGATTTTTTAATTTTTTTTTTAATGATGGTAAGAATTTTTTTATTAACACAATTATTCGAGTTAATTTACGCGTAATTCAATTAATTTTATGAATCTTAAAATTAATAATTATATAAACTTTCAGTAATTTTAAAAAAATTCAAGCTCGTAATTATTGAGTTATTCTTAAAATTAATTGTAATAAATTATGAATTGAAACAATGTAGCTATCAACATAAAAAAAAAAAAATCACAACTCTCAAAACATAACTATTTAAAGATAAATAGAAAGATATATTAAACTAATAAAAAATAATTTTTAAATTAACCGATCATACCAAATGGAATAGCCTTATTAATTTTTTTTAAAAAAATAAAATAATGTTATTTTTTTAAAAATAAATTATTCAATTTTATTCACCAGCTTACTTGATAACTTAAAATTATCTGAATTAGTTTTCAATCTGAATTTAACAACTATAGTAATAGTATATACCACACAATTTTCATATAGTAGTTTTTAGCCTTATACTGGTTTTTACTATATTTTTTAGCCCTATGCTGATTTCAGAAAACAAACACGAACCTGAGAACCTTTCCAGTCATGAAAACCCTCCTCTGTGTTTCCTCCTCATCACACAAAAACTCTGCACTACAGAATCAAGAACCTTTCTATTTATTAACAGAATAAAAAAAACAAAAAAAAAACTAACGGATAAGTTTAGTTTAAATTTGCTATTCGAAGTAAATCCAAAACAAATCTAAAATCAACCGAAAATATCCCACAGCACCCGAAAAAAGCCAGGCAAGCGCAGCTGGCGGCGGATCCATGAGAGCAGAACTAACGGATGTGATCAAACCTCACTTCGTCGATCCAACGGACTTAAACACAACAGCGCTTACATCTCCATAAAAAAACACTCACTCTCCTAAACCTTCCTCTTAGACCCTAACCGTCTCCCTCTCCATATCCTTCTCTCCCTCTCCTTCTCTAAGCTCTCAGATTTATTTACAATTTAATTTATAAAGAGAGAAAAATAAATATTATTTATATTCTAACACCATTTTTTTTATTTAATAACAATAAGATGCAATCCAGCGGTTCTGATGCACAGACACAGCAAGAGCAGAATCAACGGCAACAGCCGCCGCCTCCACCGCAGCAACAACAGTGGATGCCTATACAGTACCCGGCGGCGGCTATGGTAATGCAGCATCAAATCATACCGCCTCAGCATTATGGACCGCCGCCTCCACAACACTACCTGGCTGCCGCGTACCACCAGTACCAGCCGCATCACCACCATCTCCCGCATGTACAACAACACACACAGAAGCAACAAAGAGAAGGGTCTGGGGAGAATAAAACTATATGGATTGGTGATCTCCATCACTGGATGGATGAAAATTATTTACACTCCTGCTTTGTTTCCACTGGCGAGGTATATATACATATATTATTTATTTATCTATCCGCACACTTTCAAATCCTTTTTTTTTTGTGCATGAGAGATTATTTTGTGATGAATTGAAGCAAAAATTGCATAAGCTTATAGCTTTATGCTAAATATTCTAGTTTGAAGACAATGAAGGGAACATGGAAGTTTTGTGTCTTGTAACTTAAAAGGGTAATGGGATTCTAACACTAATAAATAAGAATCAAAGAAACGTAGTTTAGTGCGCATGGAATGTTGATAATGATAGAATATGTAGGGTTGGAAGAGGGTATTTTTAGATAAATTACGTGACGCATCAATTTGGATATTCAAGGAGCTAGTTCCTTATAATGATGCATTGCTGTTGTGGTGGGAAAGGAGTAATTGTTCTTTACAATTTTAATGAAAGAAATTGTTTTTAGAGTTTGGTGAGCGTGGCCTTTTGCATCTGACTACCAGTGTTGTACATTGACAGATTGCTTCTATCAAGGTTATTCGCAATAAGCAGACAGGTTTGTCCGAGGGCTATGGATTTGTGGAATTTCTTACGCATGCCACAGCTGAGAAAGTTCTACAGAACTATGGTGGCATTTTGATGCCTAACACAGAACAGCCTTTTCGCCTCAATTGGGCAACATTTAGCACGGGCGATAAGCGATCAGATAATGCTCCTGATCTTTCTATTTTTGTAGGAGATTTAGCTGCAGATGTTACCGATAGTTTGTTGCAGGAAACTTTTGTTAGCAAATATCCATCCGTTAAAGCTGCAAAAGTTGTATTTGACGCCAACACCGGCCGTTCAAAAGGTTATGGTTTTGTGAGGTTTGGAGATGATAGTGAAAGAACACAGGCAATGACTGAAATGAATGGTGTGTATTGTTCGAGCAGGCCTATGCGTATTGGTGCTGCTACTCCCAGGAAGTCCTCTGGATATCAGCAACAAGGTATTAGATTATTGTTCGTTCTTTAAATCTTTATCTTACAACTTAATTGTTTGATATTTTGAGCCTTGGTTTTTGGTTTTTTCATGTAACAATTGTATTTTCAATTTCTTCATAATTCTTTAGGGCAATGATAAAGATGGATCTGTTTAGAAATTCTATTTCCTTTCTTCCTTGCTCTGTCACACACGAAAACTCTTTACCCCTCTGCTAATCCTTCTGATCTGCCATACAGACCATGTCTCAATCTTTTGTTGCTGATACTGATTTACATGATTGTCCACCGACTTTGGGCTTGGATGAAACAAAACTTTTTTGGAAGTGTTATATTTGGCCCCAATTATGATTGATACCTGATGGATTGGTGTCACATGGTGCTATGATCCTGAACATGATCAGAGTATTTATTTTCCTACTTCATGCATGTTATCAGGTTTTTTTCTTAAAATGAAAAAAAAAGAGAGTTGTTGCTTGTCTATGTACCAAATTCTATTTCACTTGCAAAAGTTGTTTACTTCATTTCTTTTCCTTGCAAGGGTTTTGATTACCTGCCAGTGTTTTTCTCCTGTTTGTATCTTCGCCCTTTGGAATTTGTCATCAAACTGACTTCTCTTTATGATGTTAGAAAGGTCCACCTTCTCACTTGGAGCTCTGCTCAACTCTTTCTCTTATTTCTTAGGTGGATATGCATCAAATGGTGCCTCTGCCCAAGGCTTCCAATCAGATGGTGATTCCAACAATACAACAGTGAGTTTTCCAGCTTCTTTGTGCAGTTTTAATCTTTTGGAGACCTATGTTTTTCTTTTGAATAGGCCATGTGTCTTTGTAGATATTTGTTGGAGGGCTTGACCCCAACGTCACTGATGAAGATCTCAAGCAGCCTTTCTCACAGTATGGTGAGATAGTGTCCGTTAAAATTCCAGTCGGTAAAGGATGTGGGTTTGTACAATTTGCCAACAGGTAACACTTGTGTCTGTAACTCTGCTTTGCCTTAACAATGTGTGAATAATAAAGTATTGGCTAGTTATTCCCGCATTATAGAGTTACTACATGATTCTCTATCTAACTTCAATTGGCAGGGATAATGCTGAAGAAGCATTGCAGAAGTTGAATGGAACAGTAATTGGCAAGCAAACAGTGCGTCTTTCTTGGGGACGCAATCCAGCAAATAAGCAGGTATACATTCTCCCTCCCTTCCTCTCCAGAGCCACCTTACATCCTATCTCTCTTTCATAACCTTGCCAGGATGTGATTGGAATAAATGTGAACTCTTTTTGCCTAAAAAATAAGAATCAGTACCACCACAGAGTTCCAGTGGTAGTTAGCTTGTTCAGAAATGTTTTTATATGTAAGTTTTGTGGGATAGCTTTTTATTTACGTCTGAATGAAGCTTTGACTGCTTATTTTGTTAGAAAGTGATTGAGTGCTATTGAAATTGTAGTCCTTTTTTTTTAAGGGTAAAAGTACTTTGAAAAGCAACCGATGCCACACTCTCAAACTTTTCAAAGTGTTTTTCATTCCAAAACACATCAAAATAATGTTTTTTTTTTAAAAAAAATCATTTTTGACATTAGCATATCAAAATGATCTGAAAACATCAAAAAAATATTAATTTGAAGTAAAGAAAAAAATAAAAAAAAATTTAATTTTTTTCAAAAGCGCTTCTGAAATGCAATATCAAACAGAAATCTACACTCAATCTCCAAAGCAACAACTATTAGAAATCATCTGTTTAATAGGAGTTCATTTTATGTTTCAAGCTTCCCTTTCTCTTTTCCTTTTGTTTTTGGTACATTTCAAGCTTGTCCATTGAGCTGTTATTGTTGGGATTTGGCAGTTTAGAGCAGATTTTGGTAGCCCATGGAATGGGGCATACTATGGAGGACAGGTTTATGATGGTTATGGATATGCTCTGCCACCGCCTCATGATCCAAGCATGTATGCCGCGGCAGCTGCGGCATATGGGGCTTACCCTATATATGGCAGCCACCAGCAGCAAGTAAGCTGAGTGAATTGCACCACGAAACAACACGGTGTAGCTCTGGTAATCAGTATTTATCATGCTAGAAGGGGAAAACTTGTCTCATTTCTCTGCAGTTCTATTGGTTCTGTAGATTTCTTATAAATCCCTCCAATTTGTGGAGTGGAACTGAATTTTGATGACATGAGGTAGTTTTGCAGGGATTTAATCGATCATTTGCTTAGAATTACACTAGCTGGAAAGAAACTTTTATCTATTGGAATAGATTAGTTTGCAGGGTGCTGTCTTGAATAAAAGTCGTGCTCTAGCGCGCATCTGCCAAGCTCTTTTCCACATATTTTGAAGAATCTACTCCACTGAGTGTCCCTGTTTGTCGTAGTTTGAGTCCGTTTGAATTATGACTTCTAATTTTAAAAAATCATAATCTCAAAATTGTTTGTCATAAATAATTTACGAGTTGAAATAACTATGCCTTGTAAAAATTCTTTAATTTATTTCTTAACAAATATATTTACAACCTTTTTTTAAATCAAAAATTAATTTTTTTTTAATCAATCTGCAAAAACAATTCCAAATATAAACTTATTCCATAGGGTATGTTTTAGCAGGGGTGCATGATATTTTCTTCGTATGATACCAGTTCAATTCAAGTGTCTGCGAGCGCCATTGAAATCTGTGACAGCACGTTTTAAAAGCATTTTGGATGTATTTTCTAGGCGACATCACCACTCTGTTTTTAGGTTGCTGGGAGTTTTCACAAAAAACAGAGTCTTGAATAGGAATGGGTGTCTTGTGAAATGCTGTCTCCTCGAAGGTTCCCAATTCTGGCAATTGTTCATAATTGTGAAGGCTTGCTTTCCCATTTTCAAGCAGTGGCATTCTTGTGCAGAACGTTAACTTAAAAAACCAGCAACTGGCCTTCATACTTGTCAGTCTAATTTGACAGTGGAGTTGATGGGTTTGATAGAATAGGTGCTTGATTGAAACAGGAAGTAACGTCGTCTTTTTTCTTCTTCCCTTGCTTTATGAGCCGGAGGTTTTATTCAATGTATGGTATCGTCGATCACGCGTTCCAGGCTCGCAGCAGCTAAGCCATTCACCCTGGTGATGATGAAGTCTCACCCTGGTGCTACCGAATTAAATTGGGATATAAATCAACTTGTTAGGTCACTCGTAAAATAATTTGAAATGTAACTCAATTCAAGTTAGGCTACGAGTCGACACGTTAATAAACACAAATAAGCGCCCAATGGCCCCTCTCTAAACTTACAATATTGGATCTTGCAAGATCTGAATGGCTTCGAGAGACTTGAAGTACACCATTCCATGCTTTCTTCGATCCAAAATTAGAAGTAACGTAATCTACCAAGTGCGTTTTAAGAATTGAGGCGTGGTTAAGTCGAGTTGAGTTTTGTTAATTCAAGTTGAGTTATTTTTATAGTTATAATCTCTTAAAAATACAAACCATAATCATCTAATTAAGTGTGCGTTTAAGATTATGGTTATGCTATATATATTTTTTAAAAAATAAAAAATATTATTATTTTAATATATTTCTAAACAAAAAAAACATTTAAATATTTTAAAACAAACACTAAAAATACATTTTTATTTATTTATTTTACAGGTTTCATAGGAAAAAAACTCAACGAAACCTCGCCGATACTTGTAACCTTAAACACTACCGAAGCATGGCCCTGGGAACCGGTCCCCCCACACAACACATGATGCCCAAATCCGACGTTATTAAAAAACATTTTAGATGACCAGACCGCCATGCCCATGTGGCCGTACTTTACAAGTCAATATCATCAACGGTGTTGATCAATGATAGTGGACCCCACGGGCAATGATGAAAGCTTCCTTCCCAGAGTCCATTCGGGCCCATGGGTCAGATCTGGAAAGTGTTGGTCTCATGGGGCGCACAGTGCTTTAGGGTTTGGTAGGGTAATTGGGATACAAACAATTTTTAATTTAAAAAATCTAAAACCCCTTCTCAATTTATGCCATTAAATCACGTTAGACTTTTTATGTATTTTATTTTGAATATTCTAGAGAATCATATTTTTTTTAGTAAAATTGTTTTATTAAATGATATGGCATTATATGATTAATAATTTATTAATTAATACATTGTTGTTGTTATCATTATTGTTATTATAAGATTTATATTTCATAATTTAAAGATATTTTTATATTATAAATATCATATAATTTAATAAAGAAAATGTTATAGAAAATTTAAGTATGTATAACTAAAGTTATTAAACATGTGTTTATAAGACTTAATTATGGGTTGAACGAGTTAACTTGATTAATAAAAAAATCATTCTAGATTTTTTTAAAAAAATTAAATTAATATTATTTTAATTAAAAAAATCAAATCCAGTGGAGATCTAATTAATTCGTTATCGATTGAGTTTAATTAGATTAATTTTTTAATTTAATAAATTTTAAGTTTAACATCTCATCACATCCTTTTTATTTTCTAGTGTGTATGTGATATCGTGGTGGCTTTTATGATTTAAACAAAGTAAGTTTTAAAAAATATTTTTAGTTGTGATTTTAAAAATTTAAGCTTAAAAAATATATATCTAGTTAAAATACATGTGAGATAAATTTTTATATATAGAATAAATAAAAAAGTATATATTAATAAATGCAAAAAAGTTATTTTAAATTTTTTCAAAACCAAAATTTAAAACATAATTATTTTAAAAATTCAATATAAAAAATAAAAACTATTTTATTAAACAGTTCTCTAGTCCCAAATTTCCCTTAGAGAGGACAGTTAATCTTTGCTTCAAAAGGGCAGGCACATGACAAGAGTGATTGGTAACAATGATAGCCCAGCAGGAAATGCTAGGGTGTCATTCACTCATTGAATTTCGCTTAACCAAAAAAATCCACGTGGCTTCTAATGGCTTCGACAGGTGTACCTAACTGTAAGAAATTATTTTTACGTTCTTACGTTTATGGTCGGCGCCGCGTTAACTTATGATTTGTTTTAGCTCTTGGGTTTGATACTTTGGCTGAGGCAATAATAAATAAATATATATATATAAATAAAAGCAATTAAAGTCAGGTAAGTAACAGCTGGCAATTTAGGCCTCGCTTCCCAATCCAACACGTCGCCGATGGCACCACCAGTCTCTCCCTTCTCTCTCGCTCCTTCACTTTCTTCTTCTTCTTCGTGCCTGCAACTTCACCGGCGATTTTTCTCTCCGTCTCTTAGAACCTCAGCTTCTGCATCTTCTACTTCGAATTCAGCGCCCAAAGTCGTAGTCACTAGAGAACGAGGCAAAAACGGCAAGCTCATTAAAGCTCTGGTGCTCTCTCTACTTCGATTTTCTCTTGTTTCTTCTAGCGTTTTGCAAATAATGTGAAATTATTCTGATTTTTTTTTGTGCATTGCTGTGGATATCAATTTTTTTTATATTAAATGCAGAAAAGAAGGCTGCTTTTTTAAACATTTTGTTTGTTACCAATCATTTTCTACTGTATAATGTTGTGGAGGACCGTTTCTGTATGCTCTATTATGATGAACGAACGGTGGAGATTTGATTTCAGCTGATAATAATAAAGTTAATCTCTTTCAATGCTGGGAAATATATATATATATATATATATATATATATATATATATATTAATGTAGTTATAAATTTAGTTCAAAGACAGCAAGCATTCCGTTATGGTTTCTCTTACTGTTTGTGCATAGGGACAAAATGTTCCCAGTAGCTGTGTTTGTTGGCAGCATTTTAGAAATGAGGAACCTAAATGTAAAATTCTGTACGAGTAACTTTGTATGTGGTATTATGCTTTTAATGATTAAATCAGATATGTATAATTTTTATTTTTTATAGATGATTAGGGTTGTTTTGCTGATATGAAATTCTGGGGCCTCGCTTCATGTCCAATCTTCTTTATTGGGGATGGGATTAATGTTCTAGCCTTTAGGAATGTGGGAGCAATATTTGAATTTGCCTAGTGGAAACATTCAATTTTGTATGATGCACCAAAATATGCAAGTGATTTCTTCTTGTATATATAGTTTAATAGAATATAGGGATAAGTGAGATTTGTTTTTCATTCTCAATGCAGGCGAAATATGGGATAAGTTGTTTGGAGCTTCCACTGATTCAGCATACACAGGGACCTGATTCAGATAAACTATCTTCTGTGTTATGCGGTACTTTCTCGAAACTTTGTGGTTCACTTTATGGTATTATCAATTATGGAACTACTATTACTGTTAGATGCCAGGCTGTTGCCTGGCAAACTTTTCTATTTGGTCTTTAGAAGGAAAAATGCAGCCATATTGTGGCGGGACTGTTCTCTGACTCCCAGGGGGTCTGAAGAGTCCTGATTTATCTTGACCTATATTGCTTAATCTGCATGTTTAAACTCAATTACTGTCAGAGGATTATGCTTGTGTGTATCTTTTATGTCCCGTGTTCCTCACTATATGTTTATACAAAGGAGATTGTTTTGCAGTCTAAAATTTCTTTCATGTATTTTTAGCAATGGAAGTTTATTGTGCGTGCTTGTAAGTATTTTTGCACCTTGAATTTCTCCGTGGCATCCATATTTAAGTAAGAGTGTTTCTTTGAATTGAGTTTTCATGCCCAATGAACCATGCAAACAACAACTGTACAGGTTACTTTATGCTTTCTTTTTATTTTGTTGCATTAATGGCAGCAGATAGTGCGTTTGACTGGATCATTGTAACTTCTCCTGAAGCAGGCTCTGTCTTTCTGGAGGCATGGAAGTAAGTGTTTGGTGTTTCTGGCAAGCACTCTATACATGTTTTCACTGGCACTTAGAATTTTCCTCAATGATTTATTGAAGTTGGTATTAATGTTTTTTATACATAATGCAACTTGAATCTTGTCCTTTTCTTAAAATATGCTCTTCTTTAGCTTTTGAACAACTTGTTTGATTATCATGCATCAGTCACTTTTCACCTGAGGACGGATATATTCTCTTGTAGTTTTTTTGGAAATCCTAAATGCTCTTGTAGTTACTTTTGGGTTCCTCTTACAAAGTGCTCACTATTCCTCTTCTGCCAAATTCCACCCTTCTACTCCTGCTTCCCTTTTGTCTTCTCCAAAAACAAAACACGGTGACACATGCAGCATGTTACGCCGCCTTCCTGCTGGGAACCATACTTGGTTTTGTTCAATATACACTATCATTTCAAGATATTTAAGTTGATCAAGCACAATACTATTCTTTTGATTGTTCGTTCTTCTTCTTTTATAAGGAACGAATTAAAATAAATGAATAACATTGCCCTTAAATGTTGGTCCTTAGGGTAGCTGGAACCCCAAAAGTTAAGCTAGGGGTTGTAGGAGCTGGCACAGCAAGCATTTTTGAGGAAGTAATGCAATCATCAGAGAGATCACTTGATGTTGCCTTTACACCATCAAAAGGTACTCATGGATGTACTGACATTGGCAGTTCCACAGATATCTTGTTGCCTTTACTCCTGTATTGTGTTTTTCCTTTGTGTCACTTGATTAATGAAAAATTTCACCATTAGTTAGCCGTTTGTGAATCTGTGTGATTTGTTGTGCTGATCCAAAGGCAAATTATTTTACATTGAGATCAAGTTCAAATATTAAGACCATATTTAGGCCATTGCACATAAATTTTCTGCTTCATTAGCTGTTATTTGATTATTAGGACTGTCACCTGTGCCTTTTCTCATGAATCCTTTAACTCTTCAGCAACTGGTAAGGTTTTGGCATCAGAGCTTCCAAGGAATGGAAACAAAAGATGCACTGTATTGTACCCAGCTTCTACAAAAGCAAGCAATGAGATCGGTAAGCATGGTGTCTCTGGTTGTATTCTTTTCTTTTGGCCATTTTGATCCCTCAATAACTTATACGGTGCTGTTTTGACACCTTTGATCAATTGTTTATTTCTTGACTTGGTTAGTGCACTGAACTATACACATAATCTCTATGTTAAGTGGGTATATGATTAAATATATAGGTTACTTTGTTATGTTTCACATAAAGAATAGTGTGATATGTGTAGCTGCGTTGACATTTGTTTAGTGAACTAAGGTGCACAATAGGAGGCTAAGATGGAGCAGTTTACGAACATAATCCTGACTTGCAAATGCTACCACTTAGTAATGAAAAAGATGTGTGGTAGTAAAAGATACCGCTGCTTGGCACTTTATGGATTTTGTTTCAGGTTATACTGTGCAGAGGATACACTTTTAGATGGCCTAGTTTTGATGCTAACAAGAAAATGTTTTAGTACATGGTCTCACCTGTTATCATGTTTGAAGTTTGATCGAAAATGTATTATCTCAATGGCATATATTACAATTCAACAGTTATCACTTTTGAAGTTGATCTCTATATTGGAAAAGCTGCAAAAGAATAATTTTTGGCATTTCTTTGTCATACACTTCAGAACAAGGTCTGTATAATCGTGGATTTGAGGTTGTCAGACTAAATACATACACAACTGTAAGTATTTACTCCTTGAACTATGATATTCATTATTACTACTTGCATTTATTAAGAAAATACTTCTCAGAAACCTGACTATAAGGTTTGGACTAAGATGCTGGTCAGCTCTGAATTAGGGGTTTGCATTCTGGTAAAAAATGGCTATTTTAGAGAATGTTTTGAATTATTTGATTTTTTTTTTCATATTCCCTGACCTGAAATAATTTTTTGATCTTCCAAATTATATTTTGGATAATTCGGGTAACCTGAATTTTGTACCCATTTACCCACCCATTATTATTCTTTTTACCCAAAATTCCTTCAAAGTAGATAAAATTATGCCCAAGGAAAATTTTGACTATGCAAAATTAGTTGGTTTCTAGAGCAGCTATAGATGTTCCTTGATTCCAGGCATTTCTTGCCCTCTACAGTCTAGTGTCAGTTAGTACTAAACTGACGTACAAACCCAGGAATTTGATTCTACTAGTTTGCATGTTGGAGTAATCCAATCTTTGCAACAAAGGAAGAATATTTTAACAGTCTCTGAACACTTTCCCCAATCTCCATCTTGTTCATGTTCTATCTCAGACTGTAGCTCATCCTGCGATTGGCTCTGTGGTATAAGTTATACACCATAGTTTCTGTAGTAGTGTTGTCTGTAGGAGCAGTAACTGGATAGGATTTTTGGTCATAAAAAAGTTAGTTACAATTGACGTTGTCATCTTCATCTTATTCATCTGTCCAGGTGCCTGTTGGTCATGTTGATGAAATGGTTCTGAAGCAGGCAATTTCAGCCCCCGTTGTTGCAGTTGCTTCACCTTCTTCAGTTCGGTAAGGAGTTGGTTACAATTTTCATGTAACTGATGCCTAGAACTATCTGTTGATGAGGACATTCTTGAAATCAATTTGCTGTCTTTCTATCATATCAATCAATTTCGTATATAGGCTACCAAATGGTTGGTCACTACAGTAGCAATCCTTACTTGGTTCCTTTTAATATGACAAGAAAATTCACAGGGATCCCTTTGTATCCCCTCTCCATTTTTATCTATCTAGATTAACGAAAGCTTATTCTTGGCCTAGTTTATTTTATGATCTTAATTCATGTTCTTTCATTTTGACAGAGCCTGGGCCAATCTTATTCCAGAATCAGAGGAATGGAACAATTCAGTGGCCTGTATTGGGGAGACAACTGGATCAGCAGCAAAAAGATTAGGTTTTAAAAAAGTGTACTTTCCAAGACAACCTGGTCTTGAAGGGTAACCCTCATTCTCTAGACCACTTTTCTGAGTTTTTTTTACCTCATGCCAATATCCCGTCTTTACAGTATTTGATTAATCATCACTGTCTCTGTTGCATGAGAAAAGCATTAATGCTGGCTTGTATCAAGATTTTATGAAGCATTGCTGTTTAGTGCTTTAAATAGACTAAGCGAATTGAAGTTCCACCATGAGAAAAGCATGCCTCTGTCAGGTGTAGAAGTAAGAAAGCTCTAAGGGTGTGTTTGAGATAGTGGTAACGGTTGCTTTTTAAAGTACTTTTTGTTTAGAAATGCATTAAGATAATGTTTTTTTTTAAAAAAATTTATTTTTGACACCAGCGTATCAAAATGCTACAAAAACACAAAAAAATTCAAGCAAAAAAATACTTAAAAAACTCTGATTGAAACGCTGTCCCAAACACCATGTGAAGTGCTGACTGGTTCTATACTGGGAGTTTGTCTTTGATATATCGGAGATATTTGAAATTATTGTTCTCATCCAGTCATTGATCTGGTCGAAACATTACTTATGTGGAAACCGTTTTACTTGATTTTTGATTGTCTTCAATTGCTTTTACTTTTATTTTCACAAGAGTAATTAATTTGAAATTCTTTCTTGCCTCGGTTATATGACCAAATAGCATTTATCCTTTCATCTTTTCCTATTTTTTAAAAATCGATGGAGGACATTTCAAAGAGCAATTTGTCCTGTTTGTTTGCCCCTTTACTCTTCATTTTTAATAAAGTTCTCATGGCAGGTGGGTAGATAGCATCCTTGAGGCCTTAAGAGCACACAACGATTCCTAGAAGTTGCTTTTTTCTTTTCAGGTAGCCACAAAATAAATATAGAACCCTCAAGATATTGTCTTAAATACTTTTGAAGTATTTTTTGACATGCACCTCTCCAGCTCCCATTATTCTTTGGCAGGCTGACAAGATTGATGCAGTCTTGCCAAAGTGTCTGCATGCAAAAACTGGTTGCAAGATGCAAGATGCAAGACAAGGAAGCAATTTTTCAAGCAGCAGAACAGAAGCCTGAATGTAATGGTATTCGGAGGGATCAACAATGTTGATGGAACTCTCCTATGAGGTTAGTGAACAGGCAATTCAGATCAGGTTGCTGGCCGGGAAGAAAGCTATGGAGATGATATTGCCAGAAAAACTCTCAACTTGTGTTTGCATTTTTCTCTCTGAGATTCAGTTAGTGTGTATTTGTCAAAACTGAAGTGCCATGTACCACTTGCTGAGCTGAACTGCAAGCAGAAACATATATTATGGGTGCTGTAATGTTGCCTATTTTTATCATCTTACAACACTGTTGTATAATATTAGCTTATAATGGAAGTTAGACGTGCTGTGCCATCAATGTTTGGATAGCATTGCCTTACTCAAATTTTTGCCGCCTCAAATATCATAGCAAGTGTACTCAAACGAGGTGCTCAATGATTTGATATGGCCTCTTTGTTAGGGCTGATTGAGCTCTTTAATTTTCTCCTCGCTCTCCGGAAAGAAGATCTAGACCTTGCAACCTTCTGGTTAAGCCACTGTGTCTCATTAGTCAGGGTGATGTCTGATGTAATTTTGAAAAGGCACTACACGTAGTGTGTTTAGAGTCGGGGCATTTACAATCCTGCGATGCGTGCTATCTTTCCGAGGCATCGTTGAGTCCTAAGATGATGAAGCAGAAGATCTCTGTATCTTTCCAGACACGGGAAGCAGCTCGTTCTTGCTATTTCTATTAGGGTCAGGGTTTTGGCAGAAAACTGTTTACTATTCCTTGCGTACAAACGCAAGAGCAGTCCTTAGGTTTTTGAGTGGAGAAATTTCAAGCTGGTGTGGGGAGATTTTTTAGGAAGTTCCGAGAGACATCGGGGTATCTATAAACCTCGTTAGGGCTCCAAAGTCCAAGCTTTCTCGAGTACTTGGTGTTTCATATGAGCCCATGTCGATATGTCTGTTCTGCAAAATCGAGTCCATAAAGAAGTCACCAACAGTTTTGACAAAAGCTTGAATCACAAGAACACGTAATGAGATGATCATGGGACTTTAGGTTACAACACAATCTCTTCGCGCTCTGGTCTTGAGCTTGAATTTCAAACAAAAAAATTACTATGTGCCCGCTTTGGGTGGTGGCTTCGAACTGTATGCTCATATCCCCTTGCTGTGACCAATGCCACTCCCTTGTGCCTTAGTAGATAGTAGATGCCCATTAACTTTAATTTCAGGGATTGCATGTTTTTATTGAATAAAGAGTTTATATATTTATACCGTAATCACTGAATTTTGGATATCTATTCATATTTTCATTATTATTTATTATTCAACATAAAATAAAAAAAATTAATATTTGTGTGTGTATATACCATAATCATTGAATTTTGGATATCTATTCATATATTCATTACCCAAGTATTATTTATTATTCAACATAAATTAAAAAAATTAATATTTGTGTGTGTATATATATATATATTAAATGACAAAATCATATAAATGTATTTATGCATATATGCGTATAATGTTAAAACTATTGCATATATAATGCAGACGGAAGTACAACAAAACATCAATAAATACAGGGAAAAAAAACCAAATTATGGTTAAAATAAAAAGAATTCTGAAAATTTATTTTATTTCTGAAATAATAATTTGATAAATTTTGCCTCCTAAAAAGGTTTACAATATCTTTTATAGGCTAGAAAAACTGACCTAGACAAAAAAAAAAAAATCCTAACAAACAAACAAAATTAACACAAAATAAAAAAATAAACAATAAATTCAAAAATATATAAGAAGAATAGCAAAAGTAGCCCAAATAATATCTTTTTGATATAATTTTGAGAGATCCAATGATTTGATGAGTAATGGAATCATCTTTTATAGGAAAATGACATGTAGAATTTAGTGTAAAAATTTGACTCTAGTCCAATGATCGGATCTCTTTTTATTGACTATTATCTTGATTTGGCATGACCAAGTTTTTTTTTAGATTTAAACTTGTTTCTAAAAATCCATGAAACATCTATTAGAGTATTCATACAGTTTGGTTGGGGTAGATCCATATATAAATATCCAAAACCCTTGATTTCAACAAACCCAACTATATTAATTTGTGTGAATTAATTTTTAGATCAAGTTTTTGATGGAGTGCAATGATATTAATTAACTATGTAGTATCCATTAGGTAAAATAATTAAAAAAAAAAACACTTATTCAAGTGTTAAGTTGTCATCCCCACTTATTTCTCTTTCTCTAAACCCTAGCACATGGTCAAGTTTTTTTTTTTTAATATTTATTTACTTTCAAGATATTATAAAAATTAAATCATATTTTTGCCTTTTTCATACAACCTCGTAAAATTATTTATGATGTAATTTAAGTGATACACATCCTTAAAATTATGTTGAATTCAAATCATGAGAGTCATAAATATAGTGTAAAAATATAAATATTTTTATATTTAAAATGAATAAAATAAATAAAAATATCATAAAGTAATAAAAATGCATATTGAATAAAGCAAGATATCTCGATAATAATAAAAATTTGGCGATTGATGAGCTTTAGTAAAAAAAATGAAAATAACAAAAATAAAAATGAATGAAAGAATATAATACCAAATGCCCCCTTAACGTTTTTCCTTTATATTAATATTTGAACCAACAATTTAACAATATTCTTTTATCTTAAAAAGCAGCTCTCATATCGTTCTAGTATATTTTTTAAAAATCAATAATTATTTTAGATATTGATTTAAAGGTTTAAACTAAGAAAATTACAAAAAGAAAAAAAAAATCCTTAACTACCGGATCAAGTTCTTGGAATTGCTTGCTTTTAATAATATTTAAATTCGTTATTCAACCATCTTTTGAGATCAAGCACAAGCTTCGAAGATATTATCTTAGCATTATTTTTGACACATGGTGTGATAATGGAATTTACCATGATTAGAAGACAAACCCTCTTGAAATGACTGCCGAGAAAGGCTAGTTGGCAACCCCATTAGCAAATCTTAGTTTATATGATGAAATAGTTGCGTGGTTTTATACCCGGTTTGGAAGCAATATAGCTTTTTTTAAATATATTTATGTTGGAAAAATATTAAAATGATTTTAATATATTTTTAAATATAAAATAATTTTTAAAAACATGCAGTATCAAACATGCTATTATCCCATGAAAAAATCATACTACCTTGTTCGACTCCATTTTGATTGCACCATGAATTACTTTTACATCAAAACCACTATGATTAAGTTTTACTCTTCAATAATGGAGATTTGCAGGTGTCTCTTCAGATGATCTGGCGTCGGGGACCAAAACCAAGGCAGTAAATAAAGCAGTGACTGTTCTTTCAAGCATCAAGGGCCAGGCCCCGAGAACCAAAGTGGCTTTCGATCCTCACCTCTGGCGATGAAAAGAGAGACTTTTGGCAGCTGCCTTTTCTCTTTTATCAGTTTCCTTTAAAGCCCCATTTTTACCATGTTCGATTTTGGCCTCACGCCCATGTAAAGTTGAGACCCCAGAAACCCATGCACAGAGCAACCAGCTTCCGAAGACAGGAGGCAGTGGGGACAGGCCACTTAAAGCCAATGGTCGCCTTTGACATTGGTGGCTTGATTCTATGATTATATGCATTGGAGTTTTCTAGCCATCATATGATAGATATGATAGCATCCATCCATTCATTCACATTTTCCATCATTCCCATATTTGTATACTAACTTGTTTGATTTCCCGTTCTATAATGGAGGATAGAGCTTTTGTTTTTTTCAATGTTAAGAAAGATGTGGATGCCGTAAATACCTTTCATTATAAGAAAAATTAATCCGCTATTTAATAAAATAAATCAAGAATTATATAGGTTAATAAATTATAATAAGTTTATCGCTTTTAATATTATAAAGCTGAGATAAATATGTTATTATTTTTTAAAAAAATTAAATATTTATTTCAGTTAAAAATTAGATCTTTAAAGTTTTAATTGGTTTAATTAGAAGAATAAAAATATATATTTTTTGTTAAATCAAACATTAACTCCAAGTCGAAATTCATTCTTAATGTTATGAAAGTTCTATATAAAACTAATTGAAATAAAACATCATATCAAATTCTAAATCAATTTAATATGAAATGATTAAATTAAAAAAAATTAAATGAAAAAAAATAGGTGTTGTAACCCAAGATGGGTTATGTCTTTTTTCTACCCTGCATCTTCATTTTTCTTAATAAAAAGTAAAAGGATCCAATAAAAAAAATGAAAAGAAAGTTTGAATGATCCAATAAGAAAAGATGCAAAAAAAAACCTTAATATGGCTGGCTGGCCACTGTATATTACAATTAATATCATGGGCTAATCTAATCACTGCTGTTTCAACCATTCAGACCTGTGCCACAGTACATGCTTGCTGGCAGTCCACTAGTTCTTACATAGTTAAATTATACAGGATGGTTTGCCACTGTATATTACAATTAATATCATCAAATCAGGGGGGGAATTGAAAAAGGAACAAAAGAGAGTTTACGTGAATAAACAAAACCAGAAAGACTAGATCTTGAAAAATAACATTCGGTGAAGAGCTCGAGATCAGGAAGCTTATGTGGCTGCAAAAGATAAGCCTAAAGAGAGAGGCAGTACAATCATTTTGGTGGCATGACGATCAACTTCAATTCATCATCAAAAGCCCCCCACTCTGAAAAGCTTCAAAGCCACATAATTCGTGCACTTTTTAGGAGAAGACATGGATGGATAGGCGTCTTTATGCAAAGAAATCAACAATTGACTTGTGGGGTATGCCCTTGTGGAAATCATCACAGCCCTTCTGCTGGTTACCATATTGCCAAGAGCACACCAGTCACCAGATGAATCGAGAACCACCCTTTTAACCTCTTTATATGAAATTGGTTTCTCGATGAGAATCATTTACTTATGCCCCATCATGATTCCATTGGTCTCTCAGCATAGATGATAGACCTACCAAGATTTCTCCTCTGGGGGTGAGCAACTGAGCATGGCCCATGGATCCACCAACGCTCTTTTCTCTCTTTCACACACAGTCCTTCAGCAATCGATACTTCAAAAAGTGCCCAAACCACCGTTTCTACTCATCACACTCTTAGCTATGAAAGTCTAATAAATTAATAGTCCAGAAATTAACTCATGCATGATTAAAATGCTGGTCCTTGAGGTAGGACCGAATGTCTTGTTCTGTAATGAAAAAATGGCTGTCCTGGTGGCAGACACACGCGTCTAAGAGTGGCTGCATTTCTCCTCAGGTAAAGCCATGAGGGTTGAAATAGACAAACAGTATCCTACACCCTGGTACTACCAGCATAGCATGGCTGTCAAGACAGCAACAGTGCACAAAGTCAATACGAGTGACGAATCATCTCCAGTAAAAATACTGTCATCACACAGCTACACTCCCTGCTTCCATCGGCTAATTAATTTGTTGATCATGTGCATAGTTTTTTTCTTCAAATTAAACAATCAACCCCAGAACTTATTACAGGTTTGCTGGATGGCAACTCATGACTTGTCCATCTCTTTGTTGCAACAGAGCCTTTCAGCTGGTCACAAATGCTCATATTATAGATTAGTTCTTGCTTATTTTGTCCAGAAATTTACTCGTTGTTACATTACACTGTTTGAGATTGTGAAGTTATTCAAGAAAAATATCGAGACAACATGATGTAAACCCATTCAATTAGCCTGCATAGATTTATATCAAATTCAAGAAAGTTATAAATTTGCTTTCGACGTTGACATCTCATCTTCTGATAAATTAGCTCGCTGTGATAGTTGGATTGGTAGGAAATTTTGTCTCCATGTCCGGCCTGGAGCATCCAAGAATCTTTTTTTTCTTCCGATTCATAAATAGCGAGGAAGACACAATCTCCTATAGATTACGCATTCTCATTTATAAAAGATGTAGAAGAGGTCTTGATCGTGCAAGATTAATGTCTCCACCGTATTATTAACAAAAAGCCAAAGATGATGGTGATATAATTTACTAATCATTTCTATTATATAATTAGTATCTTATTTCTTGGTTATTTTCTTTTTTTATCTTTACTTGGAGGGTAGAATGATCTTTTCCACGAATGTCTTTTTTAAATTAAGTGGGGTTATTTAGATAATTGTGTTTATAAATGCATAGTAAAATAACAAATTTAACCATAAAAAAAATAATTGAATGCTTTATGCACGAATTTGTATTTTCATGTTTGGTTGAATAATAGAATTAAGACATTACCCATGCCATTTTAATTTTTTAGCCTTATATTCAGGGGCTTTGTAGTAATTTCCTCATGATATGTGATTATTGATTGGTCTTGGAGGTATTTTTAGTTTTGTGCAATTACAAAAAAAAAAACCTAAAAAAGCTGTTGGAACGTGCAAAGCACTTACCAGTGCGTTAGCCGCTCTGCTAACTTTGGGCAACGCATGCGGCTTACTCCGGTAGTTATACTGACACTTCCACTGCATCATTTGATTTGTCTTGGTGTTTTCTTCCTCCTTGGATAACAAGTGTACGGTGGTTCGGTGTGGTTTGACCGAAAATAACTTTCTTTTTTTCCTTTTCTTTTTCTTCTCTTTCTTCCTGGATTTGCATATAGGCTATGTAGAAAATCAAATTAGCTCTTCAATTGTTTTTTTTTTTCCTTCGATTCAATCCCTTCTCTTATTTGTAATTTTTTATTTACATTGATTGTTTCTAATTGGATTTTATTTTTTATTTCATCCCTAATCATTTGATTTTTGAAATTTATTTTCAAATTTGATACTCATTTTTTGAATTGATATTTGTTTTATTTTGAATTGTTTTCTTGATTGATTTGTTTTTTTTTTTTTACAATTTCACATGAGGCATTTTTTTCATTTAATTTTTATATCAAATTTGATCATGTTTCTTTTAGTTGTTATTTTTAAATTATTTTTTTTATCAAGTTTGACTTGTTTTGTTTTGATTTTCCTTTAGTTAGATTAGCATCAGATTGTTTGGTAATTCAGATAAGCTCGAATGTGGTTCTTTGTATCTTTTCCTCATATTATTTTTGTTCAATTTATTTATTGTTGTTGTGTTTTTTTTTCATATTATTTAAATTATCACTTTAACCAATGACTTTGAACTTGAATTTTTTTATGCTTATTATTTTTTTTACATAAAAAAATTATTGTTCCACCAGCGGCGAAGTGTGGATCTCTAGTTTTATTAAAAAAATCATTTATTTTTCAAAAAAAATAGCAATAAAAACAAGTCCTATATATTAGATGGGCTTGGATGAACTTTTCGTTCAAATTAATTAAAAATCCTAAAATTTGTCACAGACGGATGTATTACGTTTCCATATATATATATATATACTTGCGAGTTTTTCTGCTTGACATTATCGTATACGTTATATCATATATACAGTGAATTGTCTCCTTGTTGTAATGGTGATCCTTTACCAAAGTTTTTATCAACAATGATAAAAAAAAAAGAAAAACAAAATAAAAAAAGAAAAAAAAGTGGATTTGACTGATCTTTCACCACAAATTAATCTAGAGCTTTCACTCATGTAGCGTCTAGTTATATTTGATTGGAAAAAGGATTTGAATTATTGAGATAATTATGGGTTATCAAATCAACTAATTAAAGAGTTATCGCGTTATATCTATCACTATTTATATTAAGATTTTTTTAAAAGTTGCCGTCGACGCGCATATCTATCACCAGGATTTAAACTTGTTTTTTTTTTTTAATTTTGAATTAAGTTTTTAGTTTTTTTAGATTATTTTAATGTATTAATGTCAAAAATAAAATTTTAAAAATAAAAAAATATTATTTTAATGCATTTCTAGTAAAAAAAATATTTTAAAAAATAATATCTACCACACTCCTCCTAAATACCCCCTAAAACAACAACATCATCATTAAAAACCTGACCGAATTAATAAGATTTTATTAGATAGATGTTTTATACAGGTGAATTGTAAACCTGACCAGGTTAAATTCACAGTCATGAAATTTTCCAGGTAAACTTGTCGAGCCACGCTGTGTTTAACAACTATAATATGAACACAAATACCAAAGCTGATAATTAAGGCATGACAGGTGATTATTCAATTATCAACGTGAGAGCTGAACATGAACCGATCCAAATAATTTATCCGGCGTCTTTCATTACCTTACGGCGCAAGAAAACTGCTGTGTTTTAGTATTAAATTAATTATGAAGCAATTATGTCACTATCTCAGAATCCTATCTGCCGCTCACAACTCAATTGCAACTCGCAATTACACGAGCCAGGAGTAGCATTTCAGCTGTGCCACCTCAAAGCTGGGCATCGCTGTCCAAGTCTAGCCGAATTGAGTTGTCTCGTTCCATGGCCAGAAAGCCAAGCCCTGGTATCCAAGGACTAAACCACCTTCCTAGCCAAAAGAATGATAAAGATTAGCCAGGCATGAATTATATATTAAAAATGCAATCAGCCACTTGGCACTTGATCATGCGGGTAGCTAGCGTGTCCATTTCTTTTTTTCTTTTTTTCTTTTTAATTGCTTAAAAATCAACCTCCCATGATCATGAGTGATGGATGGTCTCTCTCCCTTAACACCCACCCATTCCATGCATGTGTGTATATCATTTTCTTTCACAATATTGATATTATTATAATATTGCAGTGCAGAAATCCCTCTCTCTCTCTCTCTCTCTCTCTCTCTCTCTCTCTCTATCGCCTGTCTAATTCACTTTCTGATATTTTAAAGGCCCATGTACACATGAGCACCGATGGAGATGTATAGATTTGAGTGGTGGATAGGGTGAAAGCTTGACGAGAACGCCAGACATTGCACGCTACGGTGGGGTAATTCCTTCGTATTATAAGATTCCATGATCTTTTAACTCTTTTCTTTTTTGCCGGCAGTTATTATTAAGATTGTGTTCGGATAGTATTTTAATATAGAAAAGATAAATGTGAAAGGAATAAAAATCAATTTGGAGATAAAAACGTGAACTAATTTTAAAGTTAATTAATTTTTATCTTTTTAAAATAAAAAAAAATGTATAATGAGATATGTTTTTTTTTTTTTATCACCGTTATCTCTGTTTTTTTTTTTCTCATCTCCATATAATAATACTTTATTGTTTTGATATAATAACAAAAAAAGAAGGTAAATATGCCATTTTTAATTCCAGAGATGCCGAGACTGAGAGATAACGTGGAAGGATTTTATTTTAATTATGAAGAGAAAATAGCTACAATTTTTATTAGTTAAAGAGAGTGGATATATATATGTTCTCTTCATAGAATATAAACTGAAAATAAATACCCCTTTATTTTTTCCTAGCATTTGTACAAAATAAAAGAAAGTTAGAGAGTTTGTTACAGGGGTGAGTAAGAAAATTAAAAAACTGATTAAACCGGAAAAAAAACCGAACCTTAAAAAAATTGATTAGAATTTTAAAAAAATCTACCAGTTCAGTTTTATAAGTCTGAAACAAAAAAAAACCGAACCGAACTCGAACCGAAAAAAACTACCGGAAAAAAATCGAACCAAATTGATTTGAACCGGTTTTTTTAAAAACAAACCGAACCAAAACCAGTCGGTTTAAACTAGTTTCGATTGTTTTTTTTATAAACCGAATAAAAAATATAACTTCTAGTTTGTAAGGTACCTGAGAAGCATGCTTACCAACAAAAATCGTCATTATTATCGATTAATCTTATTAGATTCTTCAATGGTGGAATTTAATCTAAAATTATTACTAGATAGTAGATAATGTCCACTTGAATTGATTATCTTGTGGTATATCACATTTAATTGCATTTATTATAAATATAAGCAAATTGGGTGTCATATTGATTTATTTATTTTTAAATAAATGGGTAAAACACCAGCACATCAAGGCAAGAAGGAGCTGTGCAAGGCAACAATTATGGGACCAAAAAAGGAAAACGAAATGAAGAAATCACGAGAACTTGTACATAAAATTCTGCAATTGAAACAAGGAAAGAGTTGAAGCATTTCCATCAGAGGAAACGTTCAGCACGACAGCCGGTAGTGGTACCCATCGAAGAAGGGACCCGAAATTTATTCTTCTGAATTCGGACAAAAATGATTTCATATTATTACCACATGCATCATTCCCTTCTACCTCAAGGAGATGGTCGATTGAGTTCATCAGACCTCCTTCTTAGGGTTTTTTTTTTCATCAGCTTGCCAAAATTTACACCCTTTAATTTCTAGGAAAATCCATTTTTTAAAATTTTTTTTAAATCATTAATTGCAACATTCACCCTTTTCAATGAAACATTGTACAATCAATGCTCTTAACTCTATTTGGACTCAACGAATCAATCTAGGACTCAGTTAGTTGTCTTCCAGATTGTGTTAAAAAAATAATTTGAAATTAATTCGATTTTATTTGGTTGATTTACAATCTCTATTAATCTAATAAAAAATATATCAAGTTTTTTTTAAAAAAACAATATCAATTTAATTGATCTGTTAAATTTATAACTCCAAAAACTCACATTGAATTATCTTTTAAATTGATTTTAATAATTATGATTAAAAGATAAAATTAAAAAGGAGTAAACATATTAAATGACCAATACCTGGTCTCGAAAACTTACTCCAATAAAAATTTCGAAGAACAAAAAAATGTTTAGCTGGCAAACACGTGCTTGATGCAGCCTTTGCCTTGAATAAAACTGCCACAAGAACCCTCATTTAGTTCACAACAGGACTCACTGCCAAAATTAGCCAATCCCAACAACTCCCTTTCCTTCAGAGTCAACTCATCATTACAGATCGTCACAAGATCAAGAAATCTGGACATTTTGGTAATATAAACAAGATGATCCAGGGACATTTTAGGTATAGAACTAGAAAAGGTCAGTAACTAAAGAATGTTGGAAGAGAGAGGCTTCACGCTATTTCATGATGACGCAGACAGAGCCTGCAGTGCATGTGTGCTGTGCTATAGGAGTTTGCCCATAGCGTTTTTGTAAAGCTCTTTTTTTTTTTTTCTTTTCTTTTTTTACCGATAACAGATAGGAAGTAGTATCGGTCGGAGTAGGCCCAACAGTTAATCCGGTGATCCATGAATCTAATTTGAGCCCCAATAGTTAATCCGTCCGGTGACCTATCTATTTGAATCTAGTCTCATATTAAAACATAGAAGTTATTTGATTAAAATGACAGTTCTTCTGAGTTAAAATTTAAATAAGATTTGATTTATTTTTTTCTGCAAGTTTAATTTTAAAAAATTAAAATAATATTATTTTAGATTAATTCGGTTTAACTCATTATCAAAATCCTGTACTGGATCATAGACAAATCATTTGTACTTAAGATGTATAAATTTTAGTAATAACACTGAAAATCAAACTCAATTTTTACTCAAGAAACTGGCTCGAGGAGTCCTTGGGCAAAGCAAACCACCTCGTTTCACCTTAGACAGTCACATAAACATTTACGTACACAGCCACCCCATCTCCCTGTCTCCTTTTAAATAATGTTAGCAACTTACCACACAAAAAGAGACAGCAGCTTGAACACTTCATCTTTGGCTGTCTCTGTTTCCACCCCCTCTTTATCTATATATCTATGTATTAAAAACTCTCCTGTATATAAACAGTTAGAGAGTTCAATTCATTGGTTTTTAACTCGGCCTGGAATCTGGGTAGTGGTGAATTCAACTCACAGTGATCGAGGAACGCAGAGATTTAAGTGATACTTGGCTTTTAAGGCATTGAAGTTTCTTGTATTTTCAAGGAATGAACTTTGTGTAAAGGTATATATGAATCTGGTGATGGTCCTCTGTTTTTTTAATGCTCATTCAATATGGAGATGGGGTCGCTGTTGTCTCTCTTCTTCTTCTTCTTCTTCTTCTTCGTGTTCTGTTCTGCGATGTTCCTTTTAATGAAGTTGTTGAATTGGGTTCTTTAATGAAGGACTTGCAGATTTAAAGAAGAGTACAGATGAATACTAGGGTGAGGACTAGGCTCCACTCCATGAAAGCTCCAATGAAGCATGAAAAAGTAGGCACTTAATCTCTCTTTAACTGCTTATTTTATTATTTGTTTTGAAAAACGGTTTGTACTGTAGATTATGGCCTATCTTTATCTTTCCAAATATAGCTTTTGCCAGAAAATATGGCTGCAGTTTCACTGGGGAGGATCCAGAAGTTGAAAGCTTCAGGAAATTCTAATAAACCACGCATATTTAATGAAAATCTGAAAAGGATTTTCAGTCAAATCTATCATAGAGATATTGCCTTGCTTAATCATTTTAGAGTATGGATTTCTGATTAGGCCTGTAAATCTTCTACCTTCACAAAACTCTTGTCAGTGATTGAAACTTCTTTGAACATTCTGTCATCCACTATTGTTTTCAGATGATTTTTAAGGCATGTTCCAGCCAGCTTTGTTTTGTTTAATGTTCTTTGCTCTTTCTTCACTCTTCTCTGCATAGATTATTTGCCTTTTTATCACTTGAGAATCTGATTGTTTTGGAATTTCTATTTAAATCTATTTTCTTGAAGGAGAAGGTTGGAATGCAGGGGAGCAAACCAAGTGTTGCCAAAAAAGCAGCAAATAAAAGACAGGCCTCAAGTAGAGAGAGGAAAATAGCATTGCAAGAAGATGTATGATCATGTTTTCTTGTTATACTTCAAAATAGATCAAACAATTTTGTGTTTTTCCTTTTCCATTGATGTTGTCCTGTCTTCAATGGAGCCATTGCTTGAAAATCACCTTTTCTTAGATTAATTATTGTGTTGGCAATCCCAATTATTCAGGTTGATAAACTAAAGAAGCAACTTAGGCATGAAGAGAATATTCACAGAGCTTTGGAGAGGGCTTTCAGCAGACCGTTGGGAGCTCTCCCTCGCCTTCCTCCGTATCTTCCTCGTACTGTTAGTAATTCATCATCCCTTCATATGGTTTCCGTTCAAATCCCTTTTGTGTTTTAAGTTCAATAGTTGAAACATGACTATAGACAAATAGTATTGCTATGAAGTATGAACATAGATTTAGGCATAGCAATTGGAGATTTGGAGCTGAATAAGAAACTTGGAAGAACTTAATTGAAAGATGTGAAGGAAGGAAAAGAGCAAGTGACCCAATTTCAAATGATATATCAATGCTCAACTAATGAACTTGAGAAAAACTAATTAACTTGAATACTTGCCTAACCATAACAGATTATCACCACAGTGAATTTGATTCTGGATTTTAGTTTCTGTAGACCTTGGAGCTGCTTGCAGAAGTGGCTGTTCTGGAAGAGGAGGTGGTTCGGCTTGAGGAACAGGTTGTCCATTTTAGGCAAGACTTGTACCAAGAGGCTGTCTACATGTCAAGCTCCAAGAGGAACGTGGAAAGTGTTTCCGATTTATATCACTTGTACCCAAATAAGAACCCCAAGCCAGATCAGTCGAAATCCTTAGCTCAGAATGTGGATGAGTCAGCGACATCCACGATAAGGCATTTGCCATCCCTTTCTGGTAAGCTGGATGTTTGATACAGTCAGCATATGATACATTGTATATGCACATGGGAGCATTTTCCATCTTCACGCCTTAATTCACCCTCATTGTTCTTTTAGCAGATGGAACAGGGAAAGAGAATGCATTCTCTACAGCTAATTCTAGGAAGAACAGCAAAGGATCCTCAATCCATAAAGCTCAGACAAGCAGAAATATGGTGAAAAGACCGTCTGAGGACAATAGACCAGCAGAGAAGAAATTAGATTCTCACAAGTCACAGGTCTGAATAATGTAATAACAGGAACATTTTCGTTAAGAAGAATCAATTTTATTAACGGCTAAATTAATCAGATAGCATCAATGTCCAGCTAGAATGCAGAGTACCAGACCAAGAAAATGCAGAAGCAAGAAGTCATGTTACTGCGAGCGAAGGGGTATCAGGAGATGCAAGCCCAAACAAGCTGTCTGAGGACATCTTGAAATGCTTGTCAAGTATTTTCTTACGGATGAGCTCAATGAAGAATAGGCGTACTGCTGATAATTTATCTTTCTTGTCAACATTAGTCTCTCAAGAAAACGAGGAAGAAGCCGAATGTCAGGATCCTTATGGTATATGTTCAGAGTTTGAGAAGAGAGATATCGGTCCATATAAGCGTTTGTTTTCAATAGAATCTGGGACGATTAATCCCAACCGAACATCAAATTCTTTGTTTCTACTTCATAGACTTGAGTAAGTTTTTCTTCTCTAAGAGATATGATTGATATTTTCATTATATTAACAACATTAGTATGATTTATGTTCAATATATTTTCTGAATTGTCAGACTTCTATTCGGGAAACTTGCCTCCGTCAACTTGCAGAACCTCACTCATCAGAAGAAGCTTGCATTCTGGATAAACATTTACAATTCCTGCATGATGAACGTAAGCGACTCCTCTTTTATAACATGTCAATAGTTTCTTTGTTCCAAATTATTTTGGTAGATCTGAATTTGAACATAATTTTCTTTTCTATTGGTATTAACGTAAAGAATTTTTTCCATGTCACATTGCATCAGGCTTTTCTAGAACACGGAATTCCTGAGAGTCCTGAGACGGTTGTTGAACTAATGAGAAAGGTATGGACTATCCAGGAACTTCTCTTTATGATATACTATTTTTTCTTGCTTTAACCATGAATGGTGATAATTTTCTGGCCCTATTTCTTATTTCTTATTTCTTAGGCAACAATAAATATCGGGGGACACTTGTTAAATGCAATAACGATCGAACATTTCATCCTTAGGCTGCCTTATTACTCAAAATATGTAAGTGGTGGTCATTTCAACTTCCATGAAAGCTTTTTCAGAAAATTAAAGACTTTCTCGCATGGCATTTATTCCTGAGTTTTGATCAGACAATTTCCAAGGGTGCAAAAAATGATGAGATGGCAGCGAGGAACAAATTTGGATTGGAGCTATCTGAACCATTGGTATCATTTGCCCTTTGCTGTGGAAGCTGGTCCTCCCCTGCTGTAAGTTTTTACGTAATGCAGATAAGTTTGCACGTTCGATAGTTTTTAAATAACGATCATGTGATGTTTACTAACAGTCCAAAGTGCAATGCTCTTATTGTTATGAATCACACCAGTATTGTTGCATACGAAGACTAATAAGCTCTAGAACATTTCTTCAAGTGTTTTGCATTTGTGCTCATGCTTATTTCCAAACTATTTACCATTTGTGGAATCTCTTTATACCTCGAGAACATTGGTTTCTTGCTTTCATCACGATACATTTTCAATCAATGCCTGGTCCAGAGTGGACAGTAGGTTCCATCAAATACTGATCTGTGGACTTGTTGAAATGAAGGTGAGAGTGTACACCGCAGCTCAGGTTGAAAACGAACTGGAAGAGGCAAAAAGAGATTATTTACAAGCTGCAATTGGAATTACAACGAGCAAGTTTGCCATCCCTAAGTTATTAGATTGGTATTTACTTGACTTTGCCAAGGACTTGGAGTCATTGCTTGATTGGATCTGCCTTCAGTTACCCAGTGAACTAGGGAAAGAAGCTATTAATTGCCTCGAGAAAGGTAAAAATGAGCCTCATTCACATTTTGTCCAAGTTATGCCATATGAGTTCGGTTTTAGGTACCTTCTGTACACAAAATAAAATTTTGTTTCGTTACAATTTTTGCTTTATATGATTATGTGGGAGACTCATTTTTGTACATAGCTATAGGATATATAATTAATATCAAAGTTTAATGTGTAATTCGGTTTCATTGTAAACATCTGTAAGAAAATTTCTCTCTTCCATTAAGATATTCTGCTGAGAGAATGCCCGTGGAAGGGTTATACATAATAAAATGATGGAAGGTTTTATATAAGGTGATTTCTTGATACATCTTTCTTGCCGTCTTGGCATCTCTCACTTCAGTAAATGCCTACCTATATGAGGCCTAAAAGACCTGTATTTCGGCATTTGTAAGAAAATCATGGATGCCTAATTGGTCTGAAAAATATTGCCTGGTGTATAACATAGGAATGAATGGTCTGAGGTCCAAGGTTTTAGATTGCTTCCTGTGTAACTAATTCCCAGCTGCACTGAAAATGAAAACAAATGCGAGCATCCAAGCAGATGACAATCCCATTAGAGAAAATTAGGTGTGGTCAGTGCAGACAAAATCTCTGCCGAGCATGCATAACAGTTAATATAATTCCATTTGAAGACATTCAAAGAAAAGTATCGATGCTGATTCGTCACCTAATGCTTGTGGTCCTAATGAAAGCAGGCCAGATTTCTTTCAGAGGCAGCTATTTTAATCAATGGTTTGGTTCATGTTGGTGCCATTCTCACAACAGTACTCATGTGGCAGCTTTCAGGACCAGTTAGCAGACCAATCAATGGCTCGTGCAACAGTTGAAGTGCTTGATCACCATGAGCTTATTGATAATTTTTTTATCTTAAACATTTGATGGAACTATCTTTAACCATCTTCCTGGAAAATTGTCTGCTATATAATGTTCATACTTCCCTGACGAACTATGAAACTCGGGACAATTAATCCATTTATAATAAGCCGACCGAAGCAGATACATACAGCAGTATCAATCAATGATCTAACTAGAACTTGATCCCCAAAAAAATCATCTAGTTAGAACGGGGGGCAGATTTATATACCTATGTTTCATTGGGTCGGGGGCTTGAAGGAATCTAAATTTTGTCCCATGCAGAATAAAATAAATAAATCATGCGAGTGGTTGGTCGGTGGTCCAAGCTTATTTCCTTTATGATATGGGGTTAAATCTGCCACCCAACAGAAGAAAGTGCTTTTTCAAAGTTGATTCCTTCTAAAAGATAAAGCCTGTATATGGTGGTGGTGGTTCTCGTACTTGGTACTGTACAATTACACCTATATCTTATTATCTTCTATTAGAAAAGAGCATTGGCGTATGCCACGTCTGGCATGGCCCAAGATTATGTCAAGATTATCTTTTGGTAGGTACGGTACAGTCTCTAGATGGCAAGCTATTAAATCTGGTATTGAATTTCACTGTAGAAGATTAGGTGAGGAAGAGAGACTGAAGAGGTAAGGTTCCTACTCAACTTCGAAGATTGTAGGTTGGTCCCCAACTTGGATTTCCCAGATGATAAGATATCAGCGTGTGAAGCTGGATGGATAACAAATGAGAAATTAAGAGAAAACCAGCATTTATTTTTCATGATTTCATGGTGATGAAGGAAACAGTTCTCTGGAACGTGGTCTAGCACATGCCCTGGACAAAGTCAAGGTCGAGGATTAGGTGGGTTACCTTATGGATTGGCAGTTAACATGAGTCAATGATTTTTTTAGTTTTTATTCAAAATAGTTGTTGTTTAGGATTAAAAAAAATTGTTTTAAATTGAAACAATGTTGGTTTTTTTTTTAAGAATTAATCACGTTTTATTCAAGATTTTGATTGGATTATGAGTTAATTCACCAGGTCACCGAGGGGTTTTCTGGATAACTACTTAAACGTTACAAATCAAAATGAAACCCAGTTCAAGTAAATTCCCAATCAACTCAATCGAAAACCAGGCTGAGTTGCAGAGCAGTGGGAGAGAGTGCTGCATTAAAAAGGTCTCATGGATATATGAGGGCAACTCTTGGCGAGAAGTGGTGGATCGAGTCTTTCATGTCCATACACATTGGTCTCTTATAATAATATTACAATAGGTACGAAAGGCCCAATATCTTACAAAGCTACTTTCTTTAAGGAAACCAAGTTATCTTGGGCCTCGGTCGGCTAAACCTTTGGTCTCTTCTTAAAAGTCTGAGGAGTCATGGTGGGCTAAACATGAGCAACCTATCGAATAGTGTTTTCCCCGAGTTGATTGATTCGCTGATTAACCTAAATTTTTAATAAAATTATAAAAGTTTAATTCTCATCTAATTTTTATTGAAACTCGATTTGATTTGGATTTTTTGTCACGATTTAACCCATCGAATGAGGATTTAAAGCAAGCAGTAATTTTGGAGTTGGTGGAGTTTAGAGTTTAGACAAGATATTTGATAATCTAACAGGGTCTGAATCCTTCCCGGTTTGAATTTTTATTCTATTTTATGCAATACTTCCATGCAGGGCTGTCAACGGTTCAAGTCGGATAAGATTATAGTAGATTCGGATTCGATCTGCATAGAGAAGTGAATACTTACCCTGTGTAGTATAAAGTCTACAATTTGAAAAATCCGTAGCATGTTGCATCAGCTTTTTGTCAAGGAATATGATATCCTTCGATAAAGTTTCGCAGCACAGGTACCGACTTTACTCGGTAGAAAAACACCCATCGACCACCTAACAAATTTAAAGATATTGCCCTTGCAGTTGTGTCCAAGGAAAAAAAAACTTGAGTGGTTGGTATTTTCGTTTTTAAAAACATGTTTGGTATGACAAAGTATTAATGTCTCATGATTTGCTTTTTGAATTTTATGTTAAAAATAAAATAAAAATTATAAAAATATATATTTTTAAGTGAAAAATACTTTAAAAATAATCTCTGTAATATTATCAAATAAGCTATAAATTGATTTTTTTGTTTTATGATGGTTTTGATATATTAATTAAAAAAATCTAAAAAAAAAATTATTCTAATATATTTTTAAAACGAAAATCACTCACAAGAAAAGATTAATTATTCTAATATATTGCAATAAAGTCTCACTATCTGCGGGAATCGAACTCACAAGAAAATACTTTCTTGGTATAAGAGCAGATCGATCATATCTTGCAATAAATATTAGCTTTCATGTTTTTTACAGGCAACTTTATGTTATCTATTCGACCACTTTAAAATACTTTATTTTCAATTATCTTTATTGTCTACCAAATATTTTATTTACTAACCTATTTTTAATGATAGATCAACTTGTGATAAAAAGAAATATTAAAGATCATGTGGATGACCAAATGATATCAAAAGAATTTTAAAAAATATAGGTGCAAGATGACAAAACGCAACAAGAGAATTGAAATCTTGCATCAAAAGAAAGACAGAAAAACAAGATAGATTTAGAGCAAGTTGACGAGTTTTTGTACAAGAAATAAGATAATACAAAAAAGATCACCCATTAAAAATAAAGGAGGAGAGTTCTCAAAAAAAAAATAATGAAAAATAGCTAAGGATCAATGATAATAACAAGGTATCACTGTGAAGAATAATAAGCTAAATATAATGACTACTTAAAAAGTTAAATAATAAAAAAAAATCTTTGGTTAGAGAAATATGACAACGATCATGAAAGAATAAAATAAGTATATAAGATTACAATGACAATAAAAATGATGTATGTTAAACTTATAAAAATTAAAATTATAATGAGATTGAGGTCTGAGAAAACATGTTAAGAAAATAATTAAAATAAATATTATTAATTATTTTCTAATCAATAAAAAAAAAACAAGAAACTGAAGAACTCAAGATAATAAGAAAATTACTTCAATCATCTAATCAAAGAAAATGATCAAGCGGCACAGTAGGCTATCAAAATCGAAAAGGTCTAGGATGCTCAGAATTTTTTTTACAAAAAAATAAATTAAGATACGAAATCAAGTCCGAATCATATCGAATACAAGTTGATGGTGGAGTAATTATTAATTAATCCTGAATGGATTTGAAATTTGTTTTTTTCTCAATAGCAGTAGAATCATCAACTAATCCCGAGGAGATTGAAAAGTTTAACTCCAACGCCGTGTCTCAGCCCAACAAGAGAATTGAAATTTTACATCATGAAAAAGACATAAAGAAAAACAAGACAAATTAAAGAAAGTTGACAAGTTCTTGTAGAATAAGATGATACAAAAAAATATCATTCATTAAAAACAAAAACAGAGTTCTTTTTTTTAAAAAAATAAAAAATAATTAAGAAGTCATGATAAAAATAAGATATTATTAAGATAAATAATAAATCAAAATATAATAATGACCACTTAAAAAATCAAATATTAAAAATACATGTTTGATTAGAGAAATGTGACAAGATTATAAAATAAAAAAAGTTATAATAACAATAAAAATATTGGATGTCAAACTTATAAAAAAATAAAATTATCATGAATTTGAGATTTGAGAGGCGTGTTAAAAAATAATTAAGATAAATATTTTTTATTATTTTATAATCAATAAGAAAAGAGATCAAAAAATAAACAAATCAAGGTAATAAGAAAATTACTTCTATCATCTAATCAAATGAGATAATCAAGTATTTTTTATATTTTATTTCATGTTATTTTTTTATTTGTCTTATTATATGGCTACATAAACTCATATAAGTTGAATGTATAATATATAATTAAATTATCGGATAATATAATTATATTTTATTCTAAATTTTTCTTGACAATCGTTTTCTTACCTACTAGATTGGTATAATTTTTTAGTTTTTTTTTCTAGAAATGAACAAGTTTTTAATAGATTATAAGTTTTTTTAGTTTTTTTTCTAGTAAGGTATCAAAATCGTAAAAATTTAGGATGCTCAAATTTTTTTTAGAAGAAAATAAAATTAAGATACGATCGAAATCAAGTTAGAATCATTTCAAATACAAGTTGATGGTGGAGTAATTATTAATTTATCCTAGATGGATTTGAAATTTGTTTTTTTTTTTCTCAATAGCAGTAGTAATCATTAACTAATCTTGAGGAGGAGGGTGAAACGTTTAACTCCAACGCCGTGTCTCAGCCCCTGCCTGGCTGGTGACGTTACAATTAAACGACATAAATATAGGATTAAAATAAATATAAATGGGATTAGGAAGAAGAACGCAGCCGCTTGTCTGAGACGATCTCAGATTGCCTCCTCATCCTCGTGTACTTATTTTATATTTCCTCTCTGGAACTTGGAATTTGGTCTTCGTTGTAAGAGCACTGACTACCATTCTAGGAAAAAGATTTTGTAGTCTTTAAATCGATTTTTATAGCATGTTTGTTTTTATATTTTAAAAGTGTGTTTTTAAAAAATTTTAAAAATTTTATTTTTTTTTAAATTAATATTTTTTTTATATTTTTAAATCATTTTGATATGCTGATATTAAAAATATTTTTTAAAAAATAAAAACACTTTAAAAATAATTATAATTACTATTCTAAACAGGCAATCTAGCTCGGTTTATGACATAGTCTAATAGTATCATTTTAATTTTTTTTTAAAATCAAATCACAAATTAACTTGTTTGATAAAATCATTCAACTTTTTATTTAAACTTCGCCAGGACCAAGTTTAATACCAATACTTCAAATAAAAGGGCTGCGAGCAACTCGTGCTAGAAAAGTATAGAATTGATGCGAAAGATTGTGGCAAGTGTCATCAAGCATTTGATAATCTCTGGTCCAAAAAATCAGTAATATTCGAATGAAATGCAGCCGAAATCTGGAAGATTTTAGCTGTATTTTCACAAAAAGTCTATGAATCTAGAAGTCATGAATTAGTCTAGCTTTGATTTTATGCGTTAAATAACTTATATACTTAGATAAAATATAATCAGCCAACGCACGAGTAATTAATTAGATTTTAATTCTCAAGAAAAAAATAATAATTGGACTGTTCATTGACTGTGATTCAAGTGATATCAATGTCCATTCCCAAAGAGTAATATCGATGTCTCTCCAGAAAATAATATATATATATATAAATGTAATCAAGGCACAAATAGTGGTCAATCGATCCCTTGGTTAAGAAGGAAACTATTTAATATTTATTATAATTAATTATAACATTTATTCATTGTTTTTCATAAATTATGACATTTTCCCTTCAAACACAAAAATATATAACAAAATGATGAATGACAAGAAATAAATAAATAAATAAAAATTATTAGCCATTAAACAATAACTTTTAATATGAAATTCAATTATAGATATAGATATCCAAGTCTATTTAGATCTCACAAACTCATCCTGAACCCGAGCTGAATATTAAAAAAATTAATGAAGAATTGATTTAATTTAATCTAATTGACTCGATAAAATAATCAACAATCTAATAAATCCAGCTAAAATTAAAATTTATTTTTTAAAAAATAAAATAATATTATTTTAAACTTTTTAATAGAATAATTCATAACTCGCATCTTAAATCAATTAACAGTTTATATAAATTGTTTTTCCCGGAGGAGTTTTGCCCTCGTTATCATTCGCGGCATTATTTCCTCCGAGCTGCTGGCCTTTCTAAGAGTTATACCACAGGAGAGATCAAGCACGAATTCATTGCGATAGACATGAAGAGGCACGAGTAAATTCAAAAAATAAAAACCCAAAAATTTGCACAAAAATCATAACTTTGCAATTGTAAGCTTTTGTCCTTTCCATACTTCCATTTTCGTACAACGTAGCAACGTTTTTATTCACGAGAAAACTCTTTATTTTACTAAATCTGATGAACACGAAGAGACAATAACAGGCTAATAATAAAACCCCCAAA
>Ga0325404_1000400_pt1 | contig 42446 bp, 26 predicted proteins | sample PopdelMetagenome_18_FD_205664 | JGI IMG/M metagenome (GOLD analysis project Ga0325404, IMG submission 205664) | Populus deltoides microbial communities from Bellville, Georgia, United States - Xylem-Control-R1 | ecosystem: Host-associated > Plants > Phyllosphere > Stem > Wood/Secondary xylem...
GGATCTTACAAGTGAAATTCTGTCCATCTTTTTTTATTTACTTCAATTTTCTCTGAATTTAGGCAGACAAATTTTGTGTATATAAAAACAAGAAAGTTAAAGATTTTTTGTTCGTTTCTTTATATTCTATTTCTAATTTTAGCTTTCAAACAAAGAAAAGAGGCTTATTATTATTTATTTTATTTACACAACTCTTCTTTCTATTTCATTTATCTCAAAACATACTATAAATCTTCGAGATCACATTTAAATTAAATGATTTAAGATTGAAACTTTGAACAATAAATATAAAACAAATCCAGTACTTATCAAGAAGTTAAATCTCTACAGAGGATAGCTATTTTCTTATATATTTAATATTAATGTGAATCTAATTAAATTAATAACAATGACTTATATATTCATAATCCTACTGTTTGGTTGGTTTTTGGAGGTTTGTGATAAAGGCTTAGGTTTATTACCACAATCTTTATATTTACTAACGGAATTTTCCATCAGTATTTGCACTATCATTCCATTGGTAAATATTAATTTACCAATAAAATTACCAACGAAAATGCTCCGTCGGTGAATCTTTCATCAATAATTTTTTGTTCGTCGGTAAGTCCATTAGTAATAAAAAAATTATTTTACTGATAAATTTACCGATGGAAAAAGTCTGCAAAAAAAAAATTATCCGCTTCATTCTGTCGGTAATTATTTAAAAATATTTTTTAAAAAATCTATTTTACAAAACTATAAAATAATTAAATTAATATAAATTAACACTCTATAATACTCAAAACACTTAAAAAAAGAAAAAAAATCAACTCAAACAAATTTACAACAAATAAATAACAAGAAAAAATAAATTCAACTAAAAAGTTGCAATTGCTAAAAATTTAAAAATTCTATAAATAAATCAACTAAAAATTGATCTCATATGGAAAAACAAATTCTACAACAACATTCATACAATTATTAAGAACAAAAAAAATTAAAAACAAAATAAGAAAGCAAATATAGTGAAAAAAAAACACGAAAAAAGAAGAAAAAAATCTTACTTTAATGTAGTTGCAAGTGAAGCCAAGAAGAGAAAAAAAATCATAAAGTATGGAGGAGAAGAGAAGGAGTTAAGGATAAAAGAGAAGAGAAAGAAATGGATATTGATATTTTTTACATATGGGGAAGAAGAAGAAGAAGAAAGGAGACTTGTTTGTTGTGAAATTGGGGATTCTAGACTTTTTATTGGGATGTTTTACCGATAGTTTTATCAACGGATAATTAAATATTAATATTTTTAAATATTACATCGGTGATGCCGTCAGTAATATTTAATTAAATTTTTTAATTTAATAAAAAAATTTCAGAAACTGTCAAATATCATCGACGGCTTTTCAATCAGTCGGTGATTCCGTCTGTAATATTTAATTTAAAATTTCAATTTAATCAAAACTTTTTAGAAACCCGCCAAATAACACCGATGGCTTTTTAATCCGTCGGTGATTTTGTCTTTAAAAAACAATAACTAACAGTGCAATTGGGGAGTGAACAGTTCTAGAGCTCTCTGGAAAATATCGACAGAATTTTCCGTTGGTGATTCCGTCTCTAATTAACATGATAAACAATGTTAACAATTTACCAACGAAATTACTGACGGAATTTACCAACGGAATTTATTGCGTTGGTAAAAAATGACACGTCATTGTTTTTTGTTTTTGCTTTGTTTAAATTGTTTTCCCCACTGTAATTCCCTCGGTATATACCGAGGGTACATGTCCGTCGGTAAAATCAATCGGAAAGTTACTGACGAAAATATTCCCTTAGTATTTTCGTTTGTATTTATCGATTTTCTGATAGTGGCTGTACAATCAAATCAAGAAATTAATGGTAGTATTTAGTAGTCTATTACTGTAGAGAATCGAGAATACATAAAGTAGTGAAGTCGCAAAAACTATAGGTAGCTAGATTTAGAAATTAAATTGTCACTACCCTTACATAGTAAATCAATGGATACTTCTTTTTCATAGTAATTGAAATAGTATCATTAGTGGATCTTCTAACCTTGACAACTGTTTTTATTATTGTTTGATCTTCACATTAATCTTACATCTCAAAGTCCTCCTCTTATTATTATTATTATTGTTATTGTTATTGTTATTGTTGTTGTTGTTATTATTATTATTATTTGTAATTCATATAGTTCACATCCCTGTGGTTCGATCCTAGTTTTGTCGGGTTATTTATTACTTCGACACTCCTACATTTGGAAGAAGACGTCAATCTTTTGATCGTGTCAGTGGTCACAACATCTGTGTTCTGATTTATTATGGATTTTATCATTTTTTGTAAGTAAATCTAACTTTTTTAATTTTAACATTTAAATGTCAATTTTATTGTTTTTGTAGTATATGTATTTTGTTAGTGTATATACATGTTTTAAACTCATTATTACAAACAAACTTGTAGTATAAATGTATAATTAATTTTGTACTTGTTATGGTTTGTTTTAGATTTTAAAAAATTATATTTATTTGTAAATTATTGAAACTTTGTTGAATTACTGAATTGCATATGTTGTGATGAAATAATTAATAGTTTGTTTAACGGGTTCGTTTTAATTTTTATCAATGTTGTCGCACATGTGCGGCGTTGCGATGATTGTCCACCACCCTCAGGTGTCGAGTGTCTATCTAGCAGATATGGGGGACAAGGAATTCTTGTTTTTTTCATGGAAAAAGGGAATGGGAGTTGCCAGCTACTATTTTGGTCACTAGGAACCCTAACTGGTCTCATAGATCGGGTACAGAGATTGGTTACGTAAAGGAAATGTATTAGACTGGTTATGTCTTACCTAAGGTAAACTGCATTGTTTTATTGTCTGATAAAAATCTAAGGTCTTGTTATATTTTCTTATTATTGGTCTATTTATGGTTTAAGAAAAGTTCTCCTCGGCAAGGAGGTCTTTATCTTATCAGGTTAAAACCTAATCGTTCTAACATCAATAAAAAAACTACCTTTTTAATATCAAGAGGATGTTTTACGTATAAATTTGTAATCTCGAATATTAAAAGAAAACAAAATATTTTTTAGGTGTTTTTAAAATATTGGCCTAGTTCTCGTGACTTTAATAAACTGGTTATTAAAGCTAACATGCATGCTAATATATTTTTTTTTGAATTTTTTATTATATGAAAATATGATGTGATTTTTTTATTTGAGATACTTGGCCATAAGCATGAAAACAAAAACATTTTTTTTTAAGGTTTTGACAAAAACTAGGTATTTTAATACCGGATTTGTATCTTTACTGTATAAAAATACAAATCAATATTAAGTGAAATTCCATAACAAACTACGTGGGGAAATCATAAATTTTTTCAGACAATGTTTTTAAATTTTTTTTGGGATTGGCTCCGACTCGGCCCAAAAAATCTTGGCTGAATCCCATTGCTGCATGAACAATGGACATGAATTATAATTCACGCCCACTGTTCATGCATGAATAGAAGGCGTGAATTAATTCACTCCTACTATTCACACAGTGAACAACGGGAAAGAAGAAGAAAAAGAAGGGGGGGGAAGGCTAACCTGTGATGGCGGTGGTATGGCAGGCGTGAAGGGCAGCGTGGTGCAAGCGATGGCTGAGGCAGGAAGAAAGAAGGAGAAGAAAATTTGTAGGGGGAGAAAGAGTGAGGGTAGTGGTGGCTCCTGGTAGCTGAACGACTTACTGCGATGGGGTTGGTGGTGGCCGAAGGCCATGGTGGAGAGAGAGGAGCAGCTGCTGCGAACCCGAGAAAGATGATTTTTTCCTAACTTTGGATATCAATCTCTCCTCTCTCAGGTCATGAAATCCACCTCTATTTATAGGCGGTGGAAGAGGACAATCTTGTCTATATTGGGGAAAACATTCAGCCCTTGATTCAGTTGGGAAAGATCCCAACCGTTGGCTCAAAGTAGTCATGGTGCACTATCAAATCTGCACCTACAGGTTGCCTGAGTTGGTCTTTTTAGGCCGGCGCTGGGGCCACTGTGTTGTCATTCGGTCTGAATAGACGATACCCAGAGGTAGAGGGATGTTAGGTGATCACTTGCGTGTAAGTTTTGTCAAATTTGATGGAGGGTACAGGCATTAAATGCACCTACAAAGTAGGTAACCTAAACAACATTTTCAGAGAAATTTGAAGAAGAAAATGAACAGTAACCAAAACGGTGCCGTTTTGGTGAAGTTCATTTCGGTCCCTTGATTTCTAATTTGTCTCCTGTACACCCCTGATTAGTTTCAAATGTTTAATGTTATGCAATTGAGTCCTAGGATAAACATCAATTGTAACCTTGAAGTTACGCGCCTTTTGCATTTTGGTCTTTGATTTCAGATTTATGCAATTTAACCCTCAATTGACTATTAAACTTTCAATTTCTTCAATTTTAACCCCGGTTTGTGTCATTTGGTCCCTCATAGTCTGCCGTGTTTTGTAAAATGGTCATTGACTGCAAAATTTTTCAATTTAACCCCTAATTGACCCCGAAACTTTAATTTTCTTGCAATTTTGCCCATCATTTCAATCAATTAACTTGGTAAAAATTAAATTTGGTCCTCAATTAAGCCCAAATTGGGCCCTCAAACTTAATTTTTCACCAATTAAGCTGTTAATAAAATTAATTTGACCTATTTAAAGTATAATAAAGTCGTTGCACTTCATTAAATCCTTCAATTAGACCCAAATTAATTCTTAAACATAATTAAAATTCAATTTGGCCTATGATTAAATCAAATTGGCCTATTAAAAAATTAATTATGTCCTTGAACTTAATTCTTATGCAAATTCATCCAATAATAATTTAATTTGACTTTGAATTTGTATTGTTTCTCCATTTTTAGGGGGACAATTAGGTCTTTAATTTTGTCCACAAAGTGCAGCTTGGTTTTTCCATATTTTTATAGTCCTCCTTAATCTGCTTTCTCTGCATTGCCAGCTTTTATTTTATTTTTTGATTTTTATTTTTTGAGAAAAAGTAAGTTTTTGGGAATAACCTAGAATTAGGTTATGATAGTTGCCCTCCTCTTTACAATGCTTACAATAGGAAGTCTTGTAAGAGACTTTAGATAATAAGTGTTGTAAAGAAGAAAAAAGAAGAATGAGATGACGATGGGCTCACCATATTAAGAAATGATGAATCTTTTGAGGGCTGGAAAGTGCACTTAGAGTAAAAATTGGAAGACTTATCTTTTGAAATTTGAAAGATTTTAAAATGGTGAAATTATCATGGGTGACCTTCCCAAGGAAAAAAATGAAAAAGAGTTTTTGAGGTGGTCTCATCGTAATGAGTGACCTACCCAAGTAGAAAAAAGGAAGAGTGGTCTCATTGTAATGGGTGACGTACTAGGTGAAAGAATGGTCTCATTGTAATGGGTGACCTACCCAAGGGAAAAAAATGAAAAGTGATCTCATTGTAATGGGTGATCTACCCAAGTAAAAAAACATGGAGAATTGGTCTCATTATAATTGGTGACCTACCTAGAAAAATGATGGTGAGGGCTCAAAGACACACTCGAAAGGAAGTAGGGTTAGAAAACACACTACCTAAAAGGAAGTGAGGGCTCAAAGTCGCACTCGGAAGGAGGTAGGGTTAGAAAACGCACTATCCAAGAGGTGAGGGCTCAAAGTCGCACTCGGAAGGAGGCAGGGTTAGAAAATGCACTACCTAAAAGGTGAGGGCTCAAAGACGCATTTAAAAGGAGGTAAGGTTAGAAAACACACTACCCAAGAGGTGAGGGCTCAAAGACGCACTCGAAAGGAGGTGGGGTTAGAAAATGCACTACCCAAGAAATGATGGCTCAAAGGCACACTCGAAAGGAGGTGAGGGCTCAAAGGCGCTCTCCAAAAGAGATGAGGGCCCAAAACGTGCTCAAAAGAAAGTGAGGGCTCAATGACGTGCTCAAATAGAAGTGAGGGCTCGAAAGTGAACTAAAAAAGAAGTGAGGGCTCAAAGGCACACTTGAAAAGAGGTAGGGTAGAAAACGCACTACCCAAAAGTTGATGGTGAAACATCAACCTGTCAATGTTGAAAACAATGCATTATGATTAATATGCATGTATACTTACCTGAGAAATATAGGTCATCCTTTTCTTTATGGAGTCTTTCTTTTCTCAAAAGTTTGAGTCTTGATCGCAAACTTCGATGGCCTTTTCGCTCCTGCTTACTCGAGTCATATTTTGTGATCTTGACCTCTGGGAAGGGTTTGATATCATCGTACTTTTTTATCCTCAAACCTTTACCTCAAGGGTCATCAGCTCTGCCCAACATTTTGTTTTCTTAGAAAGAGAATCATGGAGCCAATCTTATTACATGTTTTTGGATTGCCCCCCAGCTTGATCATGTCCCACAAGTGTTCAAATTGGGTTTTATTTGAGGATGAGATTGTGATAAAAGGTTTGACAAGGAGTTGTTTTCATGCATAAATTTTGGACTTTCAAAGCTATTCCAGACACAAAAATCATTTTGACATCAATTCAAAGCAAACTCGTTATGAAGAAATTCAAGAGATTCCTATAGACATGTTTTTAGAAGTGATAAAAACTTTTGTTTTGCTTTTGGTGAAAATATGAAGTGATATTTTGTTGGTCAAGAGGTTCAAACTTTAATTTAAAGGTTACAGAGAATCGATTTCCAAAGCATTCATTTTATTTGCATGAATAATGATTTGGTTTGCGTGGGAAAGCATTGCCTACCGATCCAGATTACTTGTCTTTGATCAGAAAGGGCTTGATTAGGCATGTAATGTAGGCTTAAGCTCTTGGTTATGAAGAATAGGATATTTGCAGCTCAAAAGGTGTTTAAGGGATTTCAAAACTAAAGATCATAAGTGCTTGTTTCTTGTCCTTTTGTCTTTGAAATTTCTTTCCAAAATGGTTTGTCGTGCCCCCCAGTATTGGGTTTGGGCTCTTTATTTGTTTTTTTCTTTCTTCACTTGGTTGAGCATCATCATATTAGTTATTTTTTTTCTTTCTTCATTTTCGGGCAAACTAGGGGACAATTAGGTCTTTAATTTTGTCCAAAAACTGCAGCTTGATTTTTCCATATTTTTGTAGTCCTCCTTAATCTGCTTTCTCCACATTGCTAGCCTTTATTTTATTTTTTTATTTTTATTTTTTTGAAAAAAAGTAAGTTTTCTGGAATAACCCAGAATTGGGTTGTAACAAATGCTATTGCAGAGTTGTAATTTATGTAAATTTATATATATATAAATTTGTATGAAGGTTGATAATTGATTATGAGTATTTATGAGAAGTTTTAATTACTTTGTTGGTAATCTTGAGATAAACCAATATTTTTACAAATTTATTTACCTAACATAACATAGTTAATTATTACATGTTGTCATCATAATTTTATAAAGGTTCGATAGAAGTCATGGATGATCGTTCATGGATGTATTGAGATTTACCTCAAGGATTGCGGAGGATGGATTATTGTAATGGGGTTCGGGGTTTTATTAATTTCACAACATCTATTTCCATAAATTTTACTAGAGGCAATATTAGGTGTCCATACTGGAAGTGTCAAAATAAAACGTATATGCATCAAGATGTTGTCATGATGCATCTTCTACACAAAAGGGTTTGTGGAGGATTACCTATGTTGATATGCACACGGAGAACTATTTGTTTGTAATGAGAGCATGGGAGAAAGGGTACTAATGACAACAATAATCCTTACATGAATATGATTATGAATGCAATGATAATAATTACACAAATATTGCAAAATCTTATATACAACCTAACACTTATAGAAAATCAACATCTATATATTTTCAACTAACATCTATACAAATTCATAAATACAAATAAAATTAATCGAAATAATAAAAAACATAACAAGCAATAATATAATAAAATTAAGATAAACTAATTAAATTTAATTCTATATTTCAATTAACATTTTAAAGGTAAATTCAACAATAAAAATTCAAATTTAACAAAATTTTCAATTATTATGGCAACACAAACAATAAAATAAATTGAAAAAATAAAAAGAAAAAACTAAAGACTTTGGCAATGAAAAATGTTTACCTTAATAGTGTGTTACTTTCAAGATTTTATCTACAAACAATACACAAAACAAAAAACACAACAAAAATAATCATAACTAAAATAAATAAAAGTAAACAAATACAAAGTTAAAGAAAGGAGAATGATACCTTTTAATATTGTTGAAAACTACAATCAAAACAATAAAAAAACTTTTCAAGGAAGCAAAGGAGAAGAGAAGATGAATGAGAGGAGTCGAGAAAAAATAAACCGTGGTGGGGGGGTTGGTTTTATATTGCATTTTTATTGACGGATTTCTCGATGGAACTTGAAATAATATTTTCTTGGGCGGTGGCATTAAATTCTGTCGGTATTTTTTTGAATTTCACACTAAAATTTTGAAAATCCCTCTAGATTTTTCGAAGTTTGTCGGCACATCTGTCGGTAAATAGGTGTCAGAGCACATGCGCATTGGATTTGCTGCTTTCGTCGATGATTCCGTCGGTAAATGTGCCAACCAACCTGGTAGTCTAACAGTCACACACATTGGAATTTGCACTATCCGTCGGTGATTTCATCGGGAAACGCGTTGATGATTGTGGCATGGTCTGTAATTTGTTTGCAACTCTTGTTAAAATACTGACGGGACAAATGTCATCGGTATGGCTGTCGATGATTGTGGTAAAATACTGTAATTTTTTTGCAAATCTCGGTAAAATACCGATGGGACACATTTCGTCAATATATCCGTCGGTAATTGTGGCAAAATGCTGTAATCTTTTTGCAACTCTCGGTAAAATACTGTTGGTATACCCGCCGGTGATTGTGCCACATCACTGTATGGAGATCCCGATTTGAATCCCTCGGTCATTCCATCGGTAAAATCATCTGAAAAAATCCACGTCATCACACCGCTGCAACATTTCAAAAATCTATATATTCCGTAGGCAATATGGTCAGTATATACATGTTTTTTTTTATGAAAACAAAATAATTTTTTAAAATAAAAGCTTAGCATCACATGAGAATCAAATTTCAATAAAAAAAATACTATCAAGAATTTTTTTATAAAAAAGTATAAAGAATTAATTAAAAAAAACTAATTTCATAAAAATATATATATAAAAACTAACATAGTTTGTATTGTAGCCACTATTATAAAACTTGAACCAAATTGCTGGTCAACACAGAACTGGCTAGGGTTGATTTGAAATCTAGACTGGTCTGATAAAAAAACAAAAGAAGAAATTGAGTCAGTCAAAAACCTGAATTGATTCACGAACAAACTTGTCGTTACCTCTCAATCAAACCTAAAATTTCAATGTATCAATAACTGTTCACGTGCGATAGAGACTTGTCGCTACCTCTCATTCAAGACTTCATACCCTCTCATTCAAGACTTCATACATGCTTCATTGAATGTTCAATGTGAGTTAGCTACTCATATGAGGGAGTCACTATATGCTTCATTCAAGGCCTCACAAACTCTTAAATTACAATTATATTGTAGAGAGAATTGTGATTTAAAGATTCTGAAATGTTAACAATTGTTTGTCAATAGATAAGTTAAATTAACCTAACTAATTAAATCAAAATTAAGTAGATATTTAAAAACTAATAAGAAAAATAAAAAGAATTAATAATGAAACAACAACTTCAAAATCGAATTAATTTGGATATAAAAAAAGACCTTAATTCATTACAGTGAGCTAATTTTTTACAGAATTGGATTTGTAAAACGTGCTCATACAGTCTTATCTCGATTACAATTGAATTAAAAGTACTTATGCTAATTTCAACTAGCAAATTTGTTTTACTCATGCAAGCTTCTTATAAAATAATTTAGACATGCCGGTGTGCCACATGAACATATATGCTAGACTTTTTACATTTCAAATTTACTAACTATGCAGTTGACAACATTATCTGTCGATCTGAAAAAACCGAAGCCGAGTCTTCGCTCGAGCAACCGAGTCTTCGCTTGAGCGACACGCAGAGAGGAATATATTGTTTCCTAGGTGTGATTCTATCTACTTTCTAGTGGTCCTTGGTGGTCCATGTTCTTAATTAATTGAAAACTCAATATTATTGCCACAAATTTCTTCCATGTGTTCCACATTAAACAGACATGGTCATGGAATGAATAAGGGCTCCTGGAAATTGCCTAGTTTTTCCACAGCTATTACGTATACTGACATGGATAGCTTTTAACCAGTCTTTGTGTTTTTTTTTTTAAGCAATGAGGACATGATTGTGGCAGCTTTTACAGGTAATTTATGATCTTATTAGTTATTTAAAGGAAAATTCTCTAAAAATAATTACAGGGAGTACCTAATCATTTTTTAATTTAGATAATGAATTTTATATTGATTCTTGTCGTCTTTATGTTTATTTCTTTCTTTAAAAAAAATCATATAGAGTAACTAATACAGTGTTGTTAGTTATTTTTTAAACACTATAATTTGTTTATTTTTTACACAAAGAATAAGTATCTTTTTAACATATTTTAAAGAAATCATTTACATTCAAAATATATAAATAAATTAATGATCCATATAGCAAATAAAAATATGTTAAGGGATATAAAAGATACTAAAATAAGGAAAATGATGTCTTGTTTGTTTAGATATACTGATTGAAAAAAAAATATAATTACAATTTTTTTACTTCAATTTTTTATTCAAAATATATAAATAAATTAATGATGTTTTGTCCATTTTTTTATTTACTTCAATTTTCTCTGAATTTAGGCAGACAGATTTTGTGTATATAAAAACAAGAAAGTTAAAGATTTATGTTCGTTTCTTTATATTCTATTTCTAATTTTAGCTTTCAAACAAAGAAAATTAAGAGGCTTATTATTATTTATTTTATTTACACAACTCTTCTTTCTATTTCATTTATCTCAAAACATACTATAAATCTTCGAGATCACATTTAAATTAAATGATTTAAGATTGAAACTTTGAACAATAAATATAAAACAAATCCAGTACTTATCAAGAAGTTAAATCTCTACAGAGGATAGCTATTTTCTTATATTTTTAATATTAATGTGAATCTAATTAAGTTAATAACAATGACTTATAAATTCATAATCCTACTGTTTGGTTGGTTCTTGGAGGTTTGTGATAAAGGCTTAGGTTGTACAATCAAATCAAGAAATTAATGGTAGTATTTTGTAGTCTATTAATGTAGAGAAAATCGAGAATACATAAAGTAGTGAAGTCGCGAAAACTATAGCTAGCTAGATTTAGAAATTAAATTGTCAATACTCTTAGTATCTTGAAATAGTATCTTGTATCGCCTGTTTTTTTTGTTCATTTAATGTCTTCAATATTATATTCATTAATTTACGAGTAGATAACCCAGAAATTATACTCTGGAATTCTTACTTCAATTTCTAAAACAATTGAAATAAAGTTTAGATTCGAGGAGGACATGTACTTACTGCCTGTCATGGACATGCTAAAGGTCTAATGTAGCTTCCAATAATCAGTAAAAGAGTTCAAATTTGATCATAGTTTCAAGATTTTCATAACATAGGATAAAAGAAAGCTCCTTTAACAAGTTTGAGTTATGATAGTGAAATCATGACCATTGTGATAGGGAACCCTTTCAATAGGATTAAATTTGGTTTGGGTTTAGAAATTCAGTATTTAAAATCTAATTTAATTAAATTTTTAATTGAATTGGACAAAATATTAATATAGTCAAATCCATTTGATCTAATAAAAATTTTAGTGACTGATTAACTTAATTAAATTGTATCCAAACCCCCATATGTTAATATTTAATTAAGAACAAATATAGGGTGAAAAAAATAGGATTTAGAGTCCAATTTAAGTCGGGTTTTTTACTAAACTAGATAAATAATTAATTTGGTTAAATTTATTTGATCTAATTGAATATTTAAATTTAATTAAGCCAAATCCAACCCCTACTATCTTGATTATTTTATTAAAAATAAGAATAAAATATTTTCTGTTTAATAAAAATAACTAATGAGTAATTAATTAACTTATAAATAGGAAGTAATACAGTCATTTTATGAGATAAATTGTCAAAACACCAAATCCCAGCTTCACTTTATCTCTATAGAACCCTAGCTATAGGTAACCCTTTTGACTTCTAAATTAAGTCTATCACAGGAAGACCAATCTATTTTGAACTTGTGTGGTAATCGATGGCTCACAAAACTGATCTATCCAAGAACACACTCTTTCTTATACAGCTCGGGTAGGAATCGCTAAACATGGTGATGTGTCGTGGGCCACTGACACATGGTAGACTGACAAAACTGATCTATCCAAGAACACACTCTTTCTTATACAGCTCGGGTAGGAATCGCTAAACATGGTGATGTGTCGTGGGCCACTGACACATGGTAGACTGACAAAACTGATCTATCCAAGAGCATACTCTTATACAGCTACGCTAGGAATTGATCGATGTTTTGTTATAGTAATCTGACACTTCAAAACGCGTACAACAAGCGTACAACAAGTTAGTGACCACCACTACTAATAAAACTAACTACAACAACTCTTGTATCTCCTGCAAAGGAATGGAACAAGTACATCTCTTCACGAAGAAGCTAAAACCAACCCATATAAGCCATACTCTTTCAGTTCCAACCCATGTCCTTCAGGCTTTTCCATTTCCTGAAGGAGTCCATATGATGAATTTTGAAGCAGTTGATGCTACTGATAATGCATGGAGGTTTTGCTTGTCAACCCGTCTGACTGGAGCATACCCAAAACCCGTTCTTCTACGCTCTTCTTGGCATCGTTTTGTAGAGCAGAAAGGCCTTGCTCCCGAAGACAGGGTTGTCTTCTTCATGGAGAGAGATGAAGCTAATGACATGGTCAGGAGGTACAAGGTTAGAGCTCAACGAAAAGTGATGATCTTGATGGGGCAAGATGTTTGGGTCGATGTCGAGGATCTTCCCCCACATGGTCTTTGAAGACTTTGGCCTATAAGCTGTAGCTACGAAAAGAGCCCTTCCCCCTCCACCGGTAGTTATTCCACCCATATATCCTATCTAGAGCCGTTTGGAAAGGTGGTTGCACTATTTTGAAAAACGATACTGCTCGGTGCAACCGCATTTCCAAACTTGCTCGGATATAATAATGTTGATACAATAGATAACTGAGAATAGAATTCTGTTAAATAATTTGCTTAGCAATCAAAGTCATGTATGAGAAGTATTGTATATGTTTTCCTAATATTCAATTACAATAGCTGTGTAACTAATATCAAAAAATCATTTTAATCTAATAGCTTAAACTGTTAGATGAGTTCCCATTATATGATTTATATTATTCTTTAATACACTTTAAATAAAAGCTTTTTGAATTTGAAACTTGCACAGACCTACATTATCTTGGGATTGATTTTTATCAAATAAATAGAGATAATGAGATTTGAATTCGTGACCACTTGATTATCAAGGCTCTAATACTATATCAAAAAATCATCTTAATCTAATAGTTTAAGCTGTTAGATAAAATTTTAAAATATAATTTATATTATTCTCTAACCAATGTTATATTATCTTTTTGGCTTTCAAGTTTCTTCCCTCTTTTTCTTAACGCAGTATGCATTCTCCTCGGTGTCATGTGAGCTTAATTTGAATAGAAAGGATATGATGAAGCTATATAATAAAAACAACTCAAAGGTTGGCATCAGTCAACTTCCTTCTATACCAGTAGTCTCTACCGAAGTATTGATACGAGGCTGTTCCCATTGGAGATGAAGTGTGACGATCTCTACCTCACTTGACCGATGTCATATTTAGAAATACGATGTACATGTTTTTGTAAGAATATATTTAAAATGAAAAAACAAATCATAGTTTTAAAATTTAAACAAGGGTTGAGCCCTCATCACGCATCAGGAGGATTGACTTTAACTTTTTTAAAAATCAAAAAGATGTTGTTTTTTCAAAAGTATTAATGGGTTAATGATTAGGTTTTGATTAAGTTATCGAGTCAGCCGAGGTTTTTTTCACTACTAGAAATTCAGCAAAAACCAACAGACTTACTGACAGAAATATTTTGTCAGTAATCATTACAGAGAGCGTATATTCTGTCGGTCATTCTATCGGTATATACCGACAACATCTTTCTGTTGGTATTAATCACCGACGGCCTAAATTTCATCTACAATTCATTCGGTATATATAGATGGACGCAATCCGTTGGTATATACTGACTGAATTGCAAACTGAATTTATAGAATTTTGAAAAATAAAGCAGTTCGATGACGTTGGAGTTCTTGTGGGTTATTTTACTGATGGAATTGCCGATGGATTTAAAACTAAATCTTCGTACAGTGACGTGACTCTTTTCACTATTAGAATTACCGACAAATTACGAATAGATATACCGACAGAATGGTTCCGTTGGTGATTCCATCGTCAAAACTAGATATATCACCACTTAGTTGACCCTCTCCTCCCCTATTTCTCCTTCTTCTTCCCCATCCCAACTCTCCCCTTCCAAACTACAGACAACCACCCCCTTAAAAGATCCCCCTCTTCTTAACACAAGTCATATTTCTTTAAGTTTTCTTGTCACATCATCCATGTTTTGATTTATTATGGATTTTATCATTTTTTGTAAGTAAATCTAACTTTTTTAATTTTAACATTTAAATGTTAATTTTATTTTTTTTTATTGTTTTTTGAGTATATGTATTTTGTTAGTGTATATACATGTTTTAAACTCATTATTACAAACAAACTTGTAACGTGAATGTATAATTAATTTTGTACTTGTTATGGTTTGTTTTAGATTTTAAAAAATTGTATTTATTTGTAAATTATTGAAACTTTGTTGAATTACTGAATTGCATGTGTTGTGATGAAATAATTAATAGTTTGTTTAACGGGTCCGTTTTAATTTTTATCAATGTTGTCGCACTTGTGTGGCGTCGCGGTGATCATCCACCACCATCAAGTGTTGAGTGTCTATCTGACAGATATGGGGGACAAGGAATTCTTGTCTTTTTCCATGAAAAAAGGGAATGAGAGTCACCACCTAGTATTTTGATCACTAGAAACCCTAATTGGTCCCAAAGATCGGGTACGGAGACTGGTTGCGTAAAGAAAAGGTATTAGCACCCCAAATACGCCTTACCTAAGGTAAACTGCATTGTTTTATTATCTGATAAAAATCTAAGGTCTTGTCATGTTTTCTAATTATTGGTCTATTTATGATTTAAGAAAAGTTCTCCTCGGTAAGGAGGTCCTTATCTTATTAGGTTAAAACCTAACCGTTCTAATGTCAATAAAAAAACTACCTTTTTAATATCAGGAGTATGTTTTACGTATAAGTTTATAATTCTGGATATTAAAAGAAAACAAAATATTTTTTTGGTGTTTTTGAAATATCGGTTTAATTCTCGTGACTTTAATAAACTAGTTATTAAAGCCAACATGCATGCTAATACATATTTTTTTGAATTTTTTATTGTACTACGGTTTGGCTAGTGGTGGCTCTAGAAGGTGGCTGGAACGGTGGTGATGGATGGTGGTGGCTGAAGGCCACGGTGGAGAGAGAGGAGTAGCTGCTGGGAACTCGAAAAGGATGATTTTTTCCTAACTTTGGATACCAATCTCTCCTCTCTCAAGCCATGAAATCCACCACTATTTATAGGAGGTGGTAGAGGACAATCTTGTCTATATTGGGGAAAACATTTAGCCCTTGATTCAGTTGGGAAAGATCCCAACCGTTGGCTCAAAGTAGTCATGGTGCACTGTCAAATCTGCACCTGCATGCTGCCTGAGGTGGCCTCTTTAGGCCGGCTATGGGGCTGCTGTGTTGTCATTCTATCTGAACGGACGATACCTAGAGGTAGAGGGATGTTAGGTGATCACTTGCGTGCAAGTTTTGTCAAATTTGGTGAAGGATACAGGCATTAAATGCACCTACAAAATAGGTAACCCAAATAGCCTTTTCAGAGAAATTTGAAGAAAAAAATGAACAGTAACCAAAACGGTGTCATTTTGGTAAAGTTCATTTCAGTCCCTTGATTTCTAATTTGTCTTTTGTACACCCCTGATCGGTTTCAAATGTTTAATGTTATGCAATTGAGTCCCTGGATAAACATCAATAGTAACCCTGAAGTTACGTGCCTTTTGCATTTTGGTCACTAGTTTTAGATTTATGCAATTTAACCCCTAATTGACCATAAAACTTTCAATTTCTTTAATTTTACCCCTGGTTTGTGTCAATTGAGCCCTCATAGTCTGCCGCCTTTTGCAAAATGGTTATTGACTACAAATTTCTTCAACTTAACCCTTAAGTGACCCCGAAACTTTAATTTTCTTACAATTTTGCCCTTGATTTCAATCAATTAACTTGGTAAAAATTAAATTTGATCTCTTAAAATTATAATCTCCTCAATGAAGCCCAAATTAGGAGATTGAAATTTGAAAGATTTTAAAATGATCAAATTATCATGGGTGACCTGCCCAAGGAAAAAAATGAAAAAGAGTTTTTGAGGTGGTCTTATTATAATGAGTGACCTACCCAAGTAGAAAAAACAAAAGAGTGATCTCATTGTAATGGGTGACCTACCCAAGTGAAAGAATGGTCTCATTGTAATGGGTGGCCGACCCAGATAAAAAAAGCATGGAGAATGGTCGCATTGTAATGGGTGACCTAACCAGAAAAAGAAATTGTCTCAATGTAATGGGTGACCTACCCAAGGGGAAAAAAGGAAGAGTGGTCTCATTATAATGGGTGACCTATCAAGGTGAAGGAATGGTCTCATTGTAATGGGTGACCTGCCTAAGTAAGAAAACATGGAGAATTGGTCTCATTATAATGGGTGACCTCCCAAGAAAAAGGATGGTGAGGGTTCAAAGACGCACTTGAAAGGAGGTAGGGTTAGAAAACACACTACCTAAAAGGAAGTGAGGGCTCAAAGTTGCACTCGAAAGGAGGTAGGGTTAGAAAACCCACTACCCAAGAGGTGAGGGCTCAAAGGTGCACTTAAAAGGAGGTAGGGTTAGAAAACACACTACCCAATAAGTTAGGGCTCAAAGACGCACTGGAATAGAGGTAGGGTTAGAAAACGCACTACCCAAAAAATGGTGGCTCAAAGGCATACTCGAAAGGAGATGAGGGCTCAAAAGTGCCCTTGAAAGGAGATGAGGGCTCAAAAGTGCCCTTGAAAGGAGATGAGGGCCCAAAAATGCACTCAAAAGGAAGTGAAGGCTCGAAAGCGCACTAAAAAAGAAGTAAAGGCTCAAAGGCGCACTTGGAAAGAGGTAGGGTTAGAAAACACACTATCCACAAGTTGATAGTAAAACACCGACCTGTTAATGTTGAAAACAATGCATTATGATTAATATGCACGTATACTTACCTGAGAAATATAGGTCCCTTTTTTCTTCATGGAGTCTTTCTTTTCTCAAAAGTTTGAGTCTTGGTAGCAAACTTCGATGGCCTTTTTGCACTTACTTACTCGAGTCATATTTTGTGATCTTGACCTTTGGGAAGGGTTTGATATCATCATACTTCTTTATCCTCCAACCATTATCTCAAGGGTCATCAGCTCTGCCCAACATTTTGTTTTCTTAGAAAGAGAATCATGTAGCCAGTCTTATTATGCGTTTTTGGATTGCCCCCCAGCTTGATCATGCCCCCCAAGTGTTCAAATTGGGTTTTCTTTGGGTATGAGAATATGTGATAGAAGGTTTGACAAGGAGTTGTTTTCATGTATAAATTTTGGAATTTCAAGGCTATTCCAGACATAGAAATCATTTCGACATTGATTTAAAGCAAACTTGTTCTGAAGAAATTCAAGTGATTCCTATAGACATGTTTTAAAAAGTGATAAAAACTTTTGTTCTGCTTATGGTGAAAATATGAAGTGATATTTTGTTGGTCAAGTGGTTCAAACTTTAATTTAAGGGTTATAGAGAACCGATTTCCAAAGCATTCATTTTATTTGCGTGAATAATGATTTGGTTCGCAAGGGAAAGCATGGCTTACCTATCCAGATTGCTTGTCTTTCATCAGAAAGGGCTTGATTAGGCGTGTAATATAGGCTTGGGCTCTTGGTTATGAAGAATATGATATTTGCAGCTCAAAAGGTGTTTAAGGGATTTCAAAACTAAAGAACATCAGTGCTTGTTTCCTGACCTTTTGTCTTTGAAATTTCTTTCCAAAATGGTTTGTCGTGCCCCCCAGTATTGGGTTTGGGTTCTTTATTTGTTTTTTTCTTTCTTCACTTGGATTAGCATCATCATATCAGTTATTTTTTTTCTTTCTTCTTTTTTAGGCAAACTAGGGGACAATTAGGTCTTTAATTTTGTCCAAAAATTGAAGCTTGATTTTTTTATATTTTTGTAGTCCTCCTTGATCTGCTTTCTCCACATTGCCAGCTTTTATTTTACTTTTTTATTTTTATTTTTTGAAAAAAGTAAGTTTTTGGGAATAACCCAGAATTGGGTTATGACAAATGCTATTGCGGAGTTGTAATTTTTGTAAATTTATATATATAAATTTGTATGAACGTTGATAATTGATAATGAATATTTATGAGAAGTTCTAATTAGTCTGTTGGATAATCTTGAGATAAACCAATATTTTTGCAAATTTATTTATCTAACATAGTTAATTAATACATGTTGTCATCATAATATTATAGAGGTTCGATAGAAGTCATGGATGATCGTTCATGGATATGTTGAGATTACCACAAGGATTGCGGAGGATAGATTATTGTAATGGCGTTCCTGGTTTTATTAATTTCGCAACATTTATTCTCATAAATTTTACTGGAGGTGATATTAGGTGTCTGTACAGGAAGTGTCAAAATAAAAAGTATCTGCATCAAGATGTTGTAATGATGCATTTTCTACACAAAGGGTTTATGGAGGATTACATGTGTTGCTATGCACACGGAGAACTATTTATTTGTAATGAGAGCATAGGAGAAAGGGTGGTTGGTTCAACTTCTAGTGCTAGCAATGTACATGGAGTTGCAAATGACAACAGTAATCCTTACAAGAATATGATTATAAATGCAATGAGAATGAATCAAGGTAATGTCAGTCAATGTCCAATCATAGAAAAAGAACCTAATGCAGACGCAACAATGTTTTTTGATCTGTTGAAAGATTCTGGCAAACCATTATAGGATGGCTGCATGAACCACAATAAATTATCAGTTGTAACATAAGTGTTCACCATCAAGTCAAATCATGGGTTGAGCGAGGCAGTTATGACAAAATTATGGAATGGGTGAGAAGCATTTTGCCTGAAGGGAATAGGCTGAAAGAGAATTTATATGCTGCAAAGTCCATGATGAAACCCCTTAATTTAAGATACCAGAAAATTGACATGTGCCCTAACTTCTGCATGTTATACTACCTTGAAAATGTTGAGTTGACCAAATGCATGACACGTGGGCATTCCCATTACAAACCCATAACTGGCAGGGGAAAAACTCTCATGGAATATAAAAAGTTAGGATACTTCCCAATCACACCTAGATTGTAGAGGTTATTCATGTCATCAAGGACTGTTGAGCACATAACATGGTACCAATCACATAATGCGGTTGATGGAGTGATGGCGCATCCTTCTAACGATGAAGCATGGAAATATTTAAACAGTGTGCATTGTCACTTTTTAGATGAATCAAAGAACATGCGTCTTGGGTTGTATATAGACGGATTCAACCAATTTGGATCATTTACTACTCCTTATTCTTGTTGGCCGGTCATACTGATGGTTTATAACTTGCCACCAAGGATGTGTATGAGGCTAAAGTTCATGTTTTAATCTGTGATCATACCAGGTCCAAGCAGTCCAGGCCGGAATATAGATATTTGTCTTCGACCGTTGATTGATGAGTTGACACAGTTGTGGTTCTTCGGAGCTTTGACTTATGATATAACAAGGAAACATAATTTTGTTATGAGAACGGCATTGATGTGGACTATCAATGATTTCCCAGCTCCTGGAATGGTTTTTGGTTGGAGCATGCATGGAAAACTAGCATTTCCATACTTCATGGAAAACAACAAGGCATTCACGTTAACAAACAAAGGTAAAGCTTCTTTTTTTTACTATCATCGTTGTTTCTTGCCAATGAATCATAGGTATGAAAAGAACAGAAAGGATTTCTTTGTTAGCAGAGTTGAAAAGGATGTTGCACCCCTGTGTCTTTCTGGTGAAGAATTGCATGATACTATGTCAGAGTATGGTGACGTTGTGTTTGGTTTCCAATTAGGTAAGCAGAAGTTTCCTGGTTTTGTTTGACCTATAATTGGGTAAAGGGAAGTATTTTTTGGTAGCTTTCTTATTGGAAGACAAATCTACTCTGCCATAACCTTGACGCCATGCATATCAAAAAGAACGTGTTTGAGAACATTTTCAAAACCATCATGGATGTGAAAGGGAAGAAAATGGACAACATCAAGGCTAGATTGGATTTGGCATTATTTTGTAACCGTAAAAATATAAAGTTGGTTGTTGATGGGTCACAGGTCGCAAAACCCAGAGCAAGCTTCGTGTTAGAGAAAAACGCACAACTATTAGTCTACAAATGGCTTAAGAGTCTGAGTTTTCCTGATGGACATGCATCGAACATATCAAGGCTGGTTAATATAGAGGAATGTAGATTATATGGAATGAAGAGTCATGACTGCCACGTGTTTATGCAAACACTCATTCCATTAGCTTTTCATGATTTATTGCCAAAGGGGATATGAGATGCACTCATGGAGATCAATCATTTGTTTAGAGATATATGCTCCAGCAAGTTGAATGTTGATTATATTGAAAGGCTTGAAACGAATATCATTAAGACAATATATAAACTTGAAATGATATTCCCTCCATCATTTTTTGACTTGATGGAGCATCTACCCATACATTTACTGTATAAGGTAAAAGTTGGAGGACCAGTCCAGTACAGATGAATGTATCCATTTGAGAGATTAGATATTACAGTTGCAACGTAATTCATAATTAAAAGTTTTTTTATTGTTTTTTTAATTGAAATTTTTTTTAATTCCATACAGGTACTTGTTCAATTTTTTTTAAAAAAATTAAGAACAAGGCGCATGGTGAAGCTTCGATATGTGAGGCCTATATTGTTGAGGAGATCTCAACATTTATCTCGTACTATTCGAACCTCATTTGAGAACGAGAATCAATCGCATTCCATGGCATGATGATGGTAGTGAAATGCCTTCAAGTGGGAACTTGTCAATATTTTCCAATTCTGGACGATCGACACCTAAAAATACCGTAAGTGGAAGATATTTGTCTGAAATAGAGTTTAGACAAGCACACAATTATGTTCTATTTAACTGTGATGAGCTGAGACCTTTTATTCAGTAAGTATATATACTATTTAAACTTCGTTAAGAATATACTATTTATATATTATAATATCATACACTCATATAATTTGGAATAACCTTATAGGCAACATCAACAATATTTATTGTCCAATAACTCATAGCTGATCGAATCTCAAATCTTTCAATTACAAGATGAACAATTTTATACAAGGTTTATCAAATGGGAAGGAGTGTTGCTATGTTAGTGTCTTCACTAAGCCTGGGCCCTGAAAAAAAAAAGTTAAGTGCTACAACAAGTATTTTGTCAATGGATATGTGTTCCATAATGAAGAATATGGGCATAGAAGAAAGACATACAACAATGGTGTTTGTGTTAAGGAATCGACTTGTAATGAGTTTGAAGTTGACTATTATGGTAAATTAGAAGAGGTCGTCGAATTGCAATATCATAGCAAGCATAATAGAGTGTTTTTATTCAAATGCTAGTGGTATGACACCACTAATAGAGGAATCATAGTAGATCCTCATTATGGTCTGTTTGAAATCAACTCAAAAGCTAGACTCCGCAACGTAAACGATATGTTTGTTTTTCACAAATCAATGTCAACAAGTTTATTATACATACACCCCTTCCTTTAGAAAGGACCGATCAAGAGTTGATTGGTTATCTATTTTAAAAATAAAACCCAAAGGTCGTGTCAAGGTTATTCAGGATGAGAACGAAGATAAAAGCGTGTGAGATGAGATCTTTCAAGTTAGTGAGTTTGTTGAGCCATATCGAGTTACTCCTCCGATTGACTTAGAAGAAAATTCAAATTTTCGTGTTGAAGATGATAGTCTTGTTGATGTTGACGTAGAGGAGTTGAATGGTGTTCTAAGTTCTAGCAGACAACCAAATATCGATGAAGATGATGATGATGATGATATCTATATTGAAGATTGTGATGGAGCTAATGACTATTCAATTGATGACCAAGAAGGAGAAAATTCTGACTAACTATCATCATCAAGCCGATTTCGTGCAAAGCATTTTTTTTATAATGTAATATTACGGATGATATTTTGTAACATGAAATATTTATTTTATAATTGTTAACAGTTGTTATTATTTTGTAGGGGTAGTTTGTAATTTAAGTGTTTACAAGAGGAAAAATAGGTAACACAAACAAAATCTTTCATGCACAGTGCACTCTCACCGACGTCCATACCAACAGATTTCTAATAGGTCGGTATTTTACAGAGTTAAAAAATATTTTCTGAAAATGCCACAATTCTAACGTCATCACAGATGGAACCAATCTATTGGTATTTTACCGAGAGTTGCAAAATATTTACTTGAAATGCCACAATCATCAACGTTGTCATAACCCAATTTTTGACCATTTTATTTTAATTATTATTATTATTATTATTTTATTTACTGAAAAGAAAAAATGATAATAATAATAATAATAATAATAATAATGTTGGAAAAAAAAACAAGTAAATGAAGAATGAATTAAAATTTGGGTTAAGGACAAAATGATTAGAAATTCTGGGGTTTAATTAAACTTTGGAATTAATCCAATTAAGCTTGGAATTAATTTAATTAATCCAATTAAGAGTTTAATTAGAGAATTGATAAGTTTTGAGGCTTAATTAAGCTTGAAATTAATTTAATTCATCCAATCAAGTGTTTAATTGGAGAATCGATAGGTTTTGAGTCTTAATTAAGCTTGAAATTAATTTAATTCATCCAATCAAGGGTTTATTTAGAGAATTGATAAGTTTTAGACTTAATTGGACTTTGGATTTAATTAAATTAGTGAAATCAGGGACTTAATTGAAGAAATAGCAAAGTTTGGGGTTTAATTGGGGGGCTAAATTGCGAAATTAAAATCCAAGGACTATATTAAAAAAGGCGCGCAAATGCAGGGGCCAATTACAGTTTAAACTAGGGGTTTAATTGCAAGCCTTTCAAAACTGCATGGATCAAAAGGAAAAATGGCCGAACGACGTCGTTTTGAAGACGTTGTTCATCTTCTTCGCCTTTAACCCAGTGGTCGTTTTCTACAGTAAAGGACACCGAACGTTGCAACAGTAATGGTCGTCCGTTGGCCTCAGTAATGGGTGCTTTAATGGTGATCGACCCTCAGCCTGCCACCCGTTATCAACCCGCCGAGCCCTATATAAACCGAACAGCACCGAGGAACCGGGGTTGAAAGAAAAAGAGAAGGGAGAGAGGGAAGGGACGAACGAAACCAAAACACCAAGTTACCAGCCGAATTCTTAAATTCTTAGAACCCCATACCAGAAGTGAACCTTTCCCTTACCAATACTGGCCTTAAAACAACAAAAGACAGAAACAAACCGGGAGAGAGCAGAGGAAGCTTAAAAAACAGAGCACTTGAATAATCTTTCAGACGAGAGCAGACGAAACCGAGACACAGAATACAACGCGAGATACAAGCATAAGGAATAAGAGGCAGTTCGAAAACAGAAGTGTCATCTTCGGCAACCTCGCACAAATTCTCTGCAGAACCAGGTAAGCATACTCTGTTTTTCCCTTGCGTCTTTGCTCTCATTTTCGCTGCCTGTTAGAATTAATTAGCAAGAGTCAGGCACGCGTGATTTGGATCATGCGTGCCTCGTGTAGCCCAGCCAGGTCACTGGCTTGGGCCAGTGACCAGGCTGGGCCGAGCTGGGCCCAACCCCACAAAAAAAAATAAAAAATAAAAAAAATAAAAAAATAAAAAAAATATATGTTTAAGCATGAATAAAAATAATATAAATTTACCGGTTTATTCACCAATGCCAGAGTCGGGAGTAAAATACTGGTTTAAGTTTATATTATTCTTATTCATTTTATTTTATTTTATTTATCAAAAAAAATATATATGTGCATGTATGAAAAATAAATTGATTTATTTATTCACTGACGCCAGAGTTAGGAATAAACAAAAACTGATTTTTTTTTATTATTTACATGAATTTAAAAAATATGCGAATGCGTAATAAAATGAATTTAGTTTATTTGTTTATTCACTAGCGTTAGAGTCAGGAATAAAAAAATATATTAATCTAAATTTATTTTTATGGCTACGTAATAGTTACCAACGCCAGAGTTGGAATTATTCGTAGTCGAATATTCACTGGCGCCAGAGTCAGGGATATTGTGAATAAATCATCAGAACGTAAACCAATAAGAAATTTTAGCATTTAAAAAAAAACAGCAAAGCAGTTTGCCTTAGGCAAAACGTTTAAGGGGTGATAATATCTTCCCTTTTACGTAACCAGTCCCGAACCATAGAATTTCTGTTGACCAGTTAGGGTTCCTAGTGACCATAATACTAGGTGGCGACTCCCCAAACAAGACATTTTCCCCTAAAAGAACATGATGCCAGAAATCTGTTCCTTTTTACGATAGAATTATTTTTAGGGCCGCCGCGATGTCGGGTGCGACAAACGTGTACACAAATAGAAAAATTATGTCGGTAATTTACCAAGAGTTGCAAAATATTTACTTGAAATGCCACAATCATCGACGTGTATGCAAACGGATACTATCCATCAATGTTTGTCTGTCGGCAAACACAATTACCGATAAACTCAATGATAGACAACGCAAATTCCAAAGGGTGGGTATTAATGCATCTCTGATAGCGTGCTTTTATTGACGGACTTCAAAATTTTATGAAGGGTAATTAAAAAAAAATTAGTGCGAAATTCAAAATTTACCAACGAAATTGACATTTCACTGACGAAATAATTAAAAGTAATATTATTTCAATAATCGTCTGTGAGTTTGTCAGTAAAATTGTGCTATAAAACCCAGTGACCTCCCCTTCAGTTCATTTTTCCTCTTCTTCATTTCTTCAGCTTGAGAATCTCTAAATCTCTTTTTTTTTTTTTTCCTTTCCTTTAATCTATATTTGTGGTTCTATTTTCATCTTCAATAAATTAAAAGGTATGTATTGTGATTCAATGGAGGTAATGATTTTATTTTTTTTTTATCTTTTCTTTGTTTTATTAGCAATATATTTTTATTTTTATTTTTGTATTGTTTATAGATAAATTCTAGAAATAAACACACTTTTAAGGTAAGCATTTTTCATTCCTAAAGTCTATAGTTTCTGTTTTTTAATTTGTTGCCTATTTTATTTTATTTTTTGCCATAATAATTGATTATCTTGTTGAATTCAAATTGTTATTCTTGAATATATTTTCATTGTTAATTCAATATTTAGGATTAAATTTAGTTGTTTTATCTCAATTATACTTTATTAGTGCATAATATGTGTTTAATTATTTTCATTAATTTTAATTGTTATTTGTATAGATATTAGGTTATATATAAGATTTTTTCATGGGGTCAATTAGTTATGGCTATTGTCACATGTTTGAAAACTTTGGATAGTCTCTAGTATAGGGGAGGTGCTATCGAATTTTTTTTAATTTGTTGTCTATTTTATTGTTTTTATTGCCATAATAATTGATTATCTTGTTGAATTTAAATAGTTATTCTTGAATTTATTTTCATTTTTAATTCAATATTTAGGATTAAATTTAGTTGTTTTATCTCAATTTTACTATATTATTACATAATATGTGTTTAATTATTTTCATCAATTTTAATTGTTTGGTCAATTGGTTGTGGCTATTGTCAATATTTGCAGGTTTGAAAACTTTGAGTAGTCTCTAGTATAGGAGAGGTGCTGCTGAATTTTCTTTAATAATTGAATTTAATTATGTAATTATTTGTATAAAATTATGTAGATGAGTATAATGAAATCAACAGCTCGTTGCTCACATATGGTCGTAGCTAGTTCTTTTAGCAGTGAGGATTACATGTCCTTAGGTACCAATCAAGAAGAGGCACTTGCGCCGGCTTGCGATGCTGCCTCTTTTAGCGCAATTTCACAGCGTAGAGGTGGTGTGCCTTCACAGCGGAATCAATTCACCCACAAGTACGAGGCAAATTGGAAGGATGACCTTTCAATGTAAGCTTGTTTCAGTTTTAGTTTTTTTTAATTATAACATAATTTGTGAACAACTAATCAATATTTCATTAATTTAATTTATTTTCAAGTTTACAAACATTGAGGATGCTTGAGCAATATCATTGGCGTTAATCGTCGATGGAGATTCTATTATTTCAATGGAGTCAGGTTTCCAGACGACATCCTAAATGGAGATCTTATATCGATGCATGGTTTCGAAGATTTCAGGTTGGTGTTAATTTCTAATTTCTAACTTATTTTTAATAATTTATCATTACAATTGTAAATAAATTATTATTTTTATTTTAAATAAATTATTTATACACAGCACAAATTCAAGTGGGACAACGCGCATGACAATGTTGTGAGGAGGGTGTGAGAAAATCAAGCGGCAACCAGGTAACATAAAAAACAATACAATTTTTTTAATAAAAAAATTATGTTTTTAAATCTAATTTGTCACTATGGAAGTAGGTTGTGTGATTTTTGGTATGACGCAAAAAAAAAATCCAAAAAATACGCGAAAGATAATGGTCTCCAAGACTAGAATGACGTGGCAGTTTGAAGGGAGTTCAAACCATCATACATCCAAAAGGATATATGGCTGCAATATATTGAGCACGTAATGTCTAAGCGGTTTACACGACGCTCACAATCTGGTGCCAGCAACCGGAACCGACAAATTCATGGTTCGACTTCGTTCCGTTTGCTGAACATGCAAAATGGATGCTAAGATTAATTTAAATGAAATATATCATTAATTAATTTATTTTTTCTTATAGACTACGTCTCTTAGACATGAGCCGAGCCCAATGGAACTGTTTGTAGAGATGCACGTGCGAAGTGATGACCGCTAAAAAGGGATGCAACAGTTTATTGACAACCGCGCTCAACACTTTGTGTCGTTCAATCATTTTATTTTGTAAGTATTATTTTTCTTGAATTGAATATGATGATTTCTTTTTCATTTTCAAGAGACCTATAATAGCCGGTTGAGGGAGAGATATGGGGACGATCCTTCAACCCATATGGATTTCGATCCGAATTTGTGAATGGAGGTAGGATTATCTGGTGGACCCGGTAAAAATCGGATGTATGGGCTCTCCAACATTACGACCAAGAACTTGCAGGTAGCCCAAAGTGTCTCAACCGTTGGGAGCTCCCAATCAGTAGCAAGCACCCAATCTAAGGAGTGCGTGGCCTTGTAGGAACACACGGCTCGACTCACTAGAAAATACAAGCAACTCTCAGCGAATTATAAAGAACTCCGCCAAACAGTCATGAACATTACATCACAGAGGGGTGATACATGTGGGTATTCTTTTTGGCTGTATGATCCCGAGAACAACCAGTCTCTTCCTCCTCCAACTCCATTATTGTTCTAGTTTAATGAAAATTTTTGAAATACATTAAATTTGTAATGAATATTATTTAACTTTATTTTTATATTTTGTATGTTTAATATAATATTATTCGCATAATTAGTTTTTTTTACTATTAATTTATATAATTTTATATTATTTATTCTAAAAAAGAAATTTAATACACATCACCGACGGATTTACAAACGAAATCATTTTGTTGGTATTTTACCGAGAGTTGCAAAATATTTATAGGAAATGCCACAATCACCGACGTCTTCACAGATGGAACAAATACATCGGTATTTTAACGAGAGTTGCAAAATATTTACTAAAAATGCCACAATTACCGACGCGTATACAGACAGAAACATTCCATCGGTATTTTACCGAGAGTTACAAAATATTTACTTGAAATGCCATAATTATCGACTTGTATACAGACGGATATAGTCCGTCGGCATTGCACATAGAGTTGAAAAATATTTACTATATATGCCACAATCACCGACGGAATATATCCGTTGGTATATGTCCAGTGGGAATTATTTTTTTGGCACGCATTTTTCCGTTCGTAAAACCCTTGGTATTTATTTTTTTCCCAATAGAATGTGAAATTACGGGCGAAAGCTATTCCAATGAACTCTTTCTGTCGGGGATTTATTCGGTAAAAAATTTACCAACAAAGTGTCTATCTCATGCTGACAGAATGGGTCCGTTGGTAAAATTATGAATTCTTGTAGTGTTTTTTTATTTTCTCTTCAACCTAGATTAGTTTAGGCTTCGGGTTGGTCAGATTCTAAGTCAACCTATCGAACCGGTCCAAGTTTTAAAACAATAAAATAAATATAAAATTTATGATTTTGACATTAATATATTAAAATATATCAAAATATATCTGTTCATCCTAAATACATTTTCAAAACATTTTTTTTATTTTTTTTGGATGATAATGATATAACAGTATTTATTAAACTTGACTCAATTTATAAGATTGAGTTGAAAATTTTACAGCTTAAAACCTGATTTGAATTGAATCAGATCAAACATTAAATTGATAAAATTTTATTGACAATAATCTGATTGACCCAATTCAATTGAAACAATATTGTTTTACTGAAAACAATTAACTCATATAAACTCGATAATTCAAAAGTTGACCTGGTATCTTAATTAAAGTGTCGAGCCCTTTTCCGAGTCGATTTATGAATTGAGCTTGACAGCTATACTTCCTCGTCATGGTGCAGATGTGAACATATCCTGAAAGTTCAAAACTGGTGGTAATGCCCGCGGCGTATAAAATTAAATTTGTTGAGAGGCAGTGATTTGATGCTTCGTGTTTTTATATGAACAATTTGTTGAGATAAAATTAAATTTGAAAAAAAAAATTATAGTTCAAAGTAAATGGTTGCGCATTAAATTAATGAATTATAAAATACTAAATCTTTTTTTTCCGTCTTTCATATAACTCTTTTTTTTTTAAATAAGTAAAAGATTTTACTAAAAATTCAATTCATAAAAAGATATTAATTATTTTGCATAAACCCAAAATTTGAATCATAAGTTAATTGCATCAACCCAATTCAATCTAAAACATCATTTTAAAAAACAAAAAAATATATCATAAAAATAATAACCAAAACAAATCTCATTCAAGTTTTAACCGGACCAATCATGTTATATATTAACTAGTTAAGTTAACTAAATTTAACTAAGTCATGGTTTAACATAAAACCTAATACAGACAAGATTCCAAGTAAACACGCTTAACCCAGCAGACCGGTTTTATATGGCAATCTTATGCAGACTAACCTTCCTGCTCATCCAAAATGGACACAACCATCTGGCTGGCAGGGATGGTGAAGTTCAACTTTAATTCTGCCATTGATGTTCAGAATAAGGTGGCCAAATTGGTTCTTCCATTCAAGCCTACTCACTACTAGAAAATCAGCGAAAACCAATGGAATTACTGACAGAATGTTTTCGTCGGTAATTTTTACCGACGGAAATAATTTCATTTTCTATTTTGTCAGTATATACCAGTAGAAAATACCTATCGGTAAATGGTCGATATATACTAAAAGAATACGTTCGTCGGTATATATCGACCGTATCACTAACAGATTATATAGTTTTTTTGAAAATTGCAACAGTACTTAATCATGTTCTTCGAGCTAACAATAGAGCTGCTCATGCGATGGCCTTCTAGGCCAGGTTTAAGGGTGATAACTGTATTACACGGGAAGATCCTAGTGATTGCAAACTCTGATGTATCTTAGCTGTTTCTTTTTTCTTTTTTCTTTTTTCCTATCAAGGAAGATGAAAAAAAAAAAGAAATACATAATTCAAAAAACCTATAAAACACTGGAGGCCCTCTAACTCTGTAAATCTGGCAGCTCTTTTGCACTAACCCACCAGACAAAAACACATGCACAATTATCTCTACTAACGTTTCCATCCCACAAGAACTACTCAATTACTAACCTCCAAACAAGTTTCACAGGATCTGAGCATTAGAAATTGCCATTAGCATACAAGTTGAGAACTTAAATCAAATTGTCGTTTGTATGTGTTTTGCAGCACTACACTTGACTGATGTACCAATCTAATAGAAAGGATGTTATAGAGCTACTTTGAGAGTTGTGATAGAACAAGGCATAGTAGATAAAACCCATGCGTCCTTGTTTATGATTAGGTACATAATAGGCACTTTTTATAATCTTCTGTGCAAAGAAACAAATGGTCGAAAATATAGAGGAAACAGCAGCTTGGCTACTAAATACACAGCACCAGGCACCACTCATGCACTCCAATTATCCAATTATCAGACACATGCACATATACATATACCACTTTGTGACATTTTGACCTTCCACTCCATTAAATTCCTTATTTCTCATCCTCTTTCAAAAACTGAATGTCAAGAGATTAATGTACAAAGCCAAAGATAATTTGACTTCATTGTCTAGCGACCAAAACACCTGCAATCAAGATATTGATTAAATCTCAAATTTTGCAGCCACAGACTAACGAGAGGGTGGTTGTGTTATGGAATAGATTCCATAAAACTTCAACAGGCACTTAAAATCATCAATTTAAAGAGAACTTGAATCAATTTTTAGTTCTTAAAAACCAACAACATAATTTTGACAAGAAATATTTAGATATATATGATTTCAGATATATAAGATGACCAGAATAATCATGACAACAAGGAAGGCTTCAACATATGAAACCAACGAAAGTTTTCAATTCTGTTAAAAAACTAGCAGCAGAAAGACAGAAAGTATAGTTTTAAAATTATTAACAAAGCTGAATTGGCTATTTAGCAGTGGTAGTGTAGGGCACATTGAAAAGCAAGTGGAAACTCCATAATCGATTCCAAATGTAGTCCTGTGTTTTTACCATTTATTTTATATGAAGAATAGAATCACACATTTGGAGTTCATGCAAAGCTTTTTTCACCTTGTCTTTAACAAAAACAGATGTTTTTCAGAAGAAAAGTGATAAAAGGTTAGGAGGATAACCACCGCCCTTGACAGGAAAAAAGGTAAATACAAAATTCCAGTTGTGTTTAACATCCAGTAGAGAAGCTCCACTGCAAGACCCAGCAGCGTTACTCCATAACGAGGTTCAGAAAAACAATATATATCACACTACAGATGGTTCACAAGGGATAGCAATATTAGCCATGCATTCAGCATCTCATGTCACTTAAAGTAAATACTTTGGTGTCCTACTAGTTTGAAAAAGGTTGAGTGGCATCATTACTGCCAGTCTAGGTATTGGCATGGGTTAGCTTGAGGATGATAGGCATCCTTTAGGAGAAAGTGAGCAACAAACAAATCATTAAACGAAAAGGTATAAGGAGATTCATCAAGCTATAGGATAAGGTGAATGACAAATGCAGAAATATTTTGACACCGTGTTTCTTGGATGAATAGCATAGGAAGGTTTAAATCTCTTACAAAGCATACATGTACATGAGTGTTAAGCATCCAAAATAAAAAGACAAATCCAAGCACATATTATATTCCCGTGGAACTCACAAGATACAATTCACTTAATTAATTAACCACGAATGTTTTAAAGCTGACCTCGTATTGATCAATGCGCCTCCTCAGTTTCTGCTTATTAGCTTCATCATCTTCAATGTCAACTGCTTCATCTTGCCCAAGTTCAAAATCATCAACAATCTCTGGAGAGTCCATTTGATTCACTATTATATCATCTTCAACAGTTCTGTAGTGGTATTTAGTATCCATTTCAAATGAGATTAAAATTAAAAGAGTAATAACATTCGAAGTCTAGTGAGAGAATCATGAGAGAGAGGCTCTCCTTCCTGTTGAATTTGAATCCCTCGTGTTTGATGGCGGACTGCTGGACTTGATTTTCATCTCTGTTTGCTTGATCTTTCTTCTCCGTTTCTATCGTTTCTTTGTCCCGCCTCATCCCCCTTTTCTCTCCCGCCTTATCTTCTTTTTCAAATGACTAGAAACAAAAGGAGATCTGCGGCTACTGTTCCACGTAGACTGGACCACTTGCATGATCCTGTTACAGCCCACAGTAATCAAGAAAATACCTCGGTATTAGCCCTACAACCCCCTTTTGGTGCACAACCTCCTCCTGTTCCACACATTGCTAACACAGATCTGACCTCTATCCTAAACCCTCTCCGGTGGAGCTGAGGCATATGGGTCTCCGTCTCAGGAGAGGGTCTGTGCTGAAGATTGCTCTGACAAAGAGGATCAGGAAGAGGAGCAGCTGGATTTCACTATTTCGGAGGATGACTGTGAGGGGCCGTCTAACTCTCCCTCCCCGCCTTCTGCTAAGCACCTGCCACCTGTCAGCGCTGATGGAGTCAGACAGGACACAACATCTACAGCCAACGCAGCTCTTTCAGTAGATGCGCTTAATGGAGGTTCACCCATCTCTCCTGCACCTGCTACTCTGCCTATGCACACTTCCAGCGCTGCTGGCGATAATACCACGGGCAGCTGTGGAGCACTTTCTGAGCAAGCTGATCCCCAGAACCCAGGTATTCCTCAACCATCTGAAACTGTTGTAGGCAAATGGAGGGACTTGTTCTCAAATAACCGTATACAGAAAAATTTTCCAAGTTAACTCATTTTTCTGGCATTAGTAGTTGAAAGAATTGTTCTCTGTTGGAAGAGGATTTGGATGTCCACTGTGATGTTTGGCAAACTTGTATTGTTGGGTATGTTGCTGGAAAATTTCCATGATTTAAAGCCTTGAATACTATTATTACTAACACTTGACGTTGTAATGCTACATTGACTATTCATGATTCAGGATGGTTAATTTATAAATTCACTAATATTGAAGACAAAATGGCTGTTCTATGTGGAGGTCCCTATTTGGTGTATGGCAGGCCATTATTGTTGAGGCCAATGCCCGAATTTTTTTATTTCTCTTCTGAGGAGATGACTAGAGTTTCCAGTTTGGGTTAAATTCCCTAACCTTTCCTTGAGATGCTGGTCTCCTAGATGCCTTTCAAAGATTGCTAGTGTGCTTGGGAAACCTTTACAAAGTGATAAATTAACCTCTTCCATGTCCAGACTTTCCTATGCCAGAGTGCTTGTTGAATTGAATTTGATGGATGATTTGCCTTACTCTATTCAAGTCCTGCTGCCCAATGGTGCTATTCTGACGCAATCAGTTGTGTATGAAACCCTGCCGAAATTTTGTAAGCATTGTAAAGTTCTCAGTCACACTACTGCTGCTTGTTCTTCAAAGAGCAGGCCAAGCAATCAGGGACATCAAGGTATTTCAGATAATGAGCTCAGGAGCCGGGGTATCAATTCCATGACAAACATTGTTGTGGGAAACAATGGGAACCATCAGTCTGATCAGCAGACTCTTGATCCAATGCAAGCAGAGGCTGAAGCTGTCACTGATGGCTGGGAAGTGGTAAAGGGGAAGAAGCCTAACTGTAAGTTTTTGTTGAAGTAAACTCAATCTCTAGAAGGTCAAGAAAGGCACCCACCCACCACCACTTGCAGCCACCAGCCGTCAGCCACCAGCCACCAGCTGCATGCCGCCAGCCGCCTTCACACCGCCATCCGCCAGCCACCTTCACACTTGAAGGCTGAATTATCTAGTTTTGAATTCGTGTATAAATAGGTAGCTAAGCCTATGTTATTCTGTGTGGAGAGAGTAGAGAGAAACACTAGAAAGAAAGAGAGAAAGAGAGGGTGTGTATTGTAAGCTTTTTGTTCTTGAAATAAAACAGTGTGTTTTATCCCCTTTGAGTGTTTCAAAGCCACAACCAGTGGTCTCTCCCACCAACAATTGGTATCAGAGCCCCGTTCGTCAGAAAACAGAAGTGTTTTGGGAGATATCCGAATTTTCAAAGTTGTCAAAAACAAGTTTTGATCATTCCACAGTGTAGATCTCATCCATACGAACTCACTAGTGCAAAAATCAGCTCGATCGGAGACGGAGGTAGCACACACGCGCCACCTGAATATTCTGCACTGTTTGACCACGCGCATCCCACGCGCCCAGAGGTAGACAACGACTGAGACACACGCGCGCCATATTCAAGCCGCGCCGAGCCTCTAAGCCGACCTCAAAGCCGAGCCGCTCGATAGCCGCAGCCGAGCCGATAGAATATTCTGCAGAATATTCCCGGTTCAACCCCAGCGAACCGCCCGATGCCCAGAATTGGTTTTTTGACCGGTTCACCCTATTTCTGACCTAGGTTCAACAAAGTTAGACTGGTTCCCTACTGTTTTGAGCATTCCAGATCAATCTACAGTGTCCGTTTTGCCAAATTCAACTCATAGAAGGTGATATAGTCATTCCAAGAGCAAAATGACTACAGAAAATACACAAACACTCATCCCGAAGCTGACCAAAGACAACTATGATAGTTGATGCATCAGATTAAAGGCATTCCTTGGTTCACAAGAGTGGTTGGAGATTGTACACTATGGTTATGATGAACCAGAGTCCAAAGAAGAAGAAGATGCTTTACAAGAAGCACAGAAGCAAGCCTTGAAAGTCAACAGAAAGAAAGACAACAAAGCAAAGACGATCATCTATCAAGGTCTTGATGAAGACACGTTCGAGATCATTGCTTCCGCTAAAACATCACATGATATATGGGAGGCTCTCCAACAAAAATACAAAGGTGCTGACAGAATCAAGAAGATTTGTCTTCAATCTTTGCGAGGTGAATTTGAATTATTGCAGATGAAGTCCTCGGAATCTATTTCTGATTATCACACAAGGATTATGGTGATAGTCAATCAGATGAGGAGAAATGGAGAAGCCATCATAGATTCTCGAATTACTGAGAAAATTTTGAGATCCCTAGATCCAAAATTTGATTTTGTTGTTGTCGCTATAGAAGAGTCCAAAGAAGTGGACAAGTTGACAGTGGATGAACTTATGAGTTCTTTGCAAGCTCATGAGAAGAAGATTGTAAAGCGAAATGGAGATAAGGCCATCGAGCATGCCTTACAAGCAAAGCTGTCTCTCAAGGACAGATATGAGCAAGGGGAGACTTCAACAAGTGGATATACCACTCAAGGAAGAAGTCCACAAAGACGAGGAGGATTTCAGCAATTCCAAGGAAGAGGATCTTGGAATACAAGTTTTAGAGGAAGAGGTGGCAGATATACCACCGGAGGAGGTCGAGGACAACAATCATTCACTCCTAGAGGAAGAGGAGGCGGTTACAATAACCGTGACAAGAGAAATATCCAGTGTTATAATTGCAAACAATTTGGGCACTATAGCACTGAATGTCAAAGGAAAGCTCCATTAGAGGTACGTGAGCATGTCAACTATGCAGAGGAGGATGCCAACAACAGAGGAGCAGCTGCATTATTTGTCCAACAAGGGCACCTAAGGCTTGGACATCTGAATTTCACGAGCTTGAAGATGCTAGCAAGCAAGAAGATGGTCAAGGGTATGCCCCATATTGATCATCCAGATGAAGTCTGTGAGAGTTGTGTCCTCAGCAAACATCACAGATCCAGTTTTGCCAAAGAAGTTAACTGGAAAGCAAAGAGGCCACTAGAGTTAGTGCACACAGATGTGTGTGGTCCCATAAAGCCCATGTCGACTGGATAAAATAGGTACTTCCTCAGAAAGACGTGGATATACTTTCTGAAGAGGAAGTCAGAAGTGTTCAATTGTTTTAAAGATTTTAAAGCAATTGTTGAGAAGCAAAGTGGCTATAAGATCAGTACCGTGAGATCTGATCAAGGTGGAGAATTTACAGCAAATGACTTTGAAGCCTTTTGTACACAACAAGGTATCAGACATCAGACAACACCAGCTTATACACCACAGCTGAATGATGTAGCTGAGAGAAAGAATCGAACAATTCTTGACATGGCAAGAAGTCTACTTAAAGCAAAGAAGTTGCCCAAACAATACTGGGCTGAAGCTGTATCATGTGCAGTGTATCTATTGAATCGCTGCCCAACTAGAAGTTTGCAAGCTGTCACTCCACAAGAAGCATGGAGTGGTCACAAACCAAGTGTTACTCATCTACGAGTCTTTGGTTGTGTGGCATATGCAAAGATCCCAGATGCAAGAAGGACCAAGCTCGATGATAAAAGCGAGAAATGCATCTTTATCGGATATGGTGATAGAAGGATGGGATACAAGCTGTATAATCCCATCACAAAGAAGGTAATTATGAGTAGAGACGTTATCTTTGAAGAAGATAAATCTTGGCAATGGAATGATGATCAAGAAGCAATCAAATGGATCAGCACTGATTTGATCCTTGAAGACGAAGTGGAAGTACCAACAGTACTTGTAGAAGGTCCAATATTACCAGCAGAGCCACAAAGTCCGGAACACAAATTCCCTGTATTCAACAGGAGAAATACATCAGAATCATCATCAATACCAGCATCAACATCCTCATCGTCAGAAGGACCAAGAAGGATGAGAAGTCTAGAAGAGTTGTATGACGCCACTCAAGTCATGGAAGATACAACTCTGTTTTGTTTCTTTGCAAATACTGACCCACTTAGCTTCAATGAAGCTGTCACAGAAGAGAAGTGGATAGAAGCAATGGATGAAGAAATACATGCCATTGAGAAGAATGATACTTGGAAGCTGACTTATCTACCAGAAAATAAGAAAGCAATAGGTGTCAAATGGGTCTACAAGACGAAGAAGAACGTCAAAGGAGAAGTGCAAAGATACAAAGCAAGATTAGTGGCGAAAGGCTACAAACAGAGAGAAGACATTGACTATGGAGAAGTATTTGCTCCAATAGCCCGGCTAGAGACAATCAAACTGATGATCTCACTAGCTGCACAACATAGATGGAAGATCTATCAACTCAATGTGAAGTCAGCATTTCTGAATGGCTTCCTAGAAGAAGAGATCTATGTTGAACAACCACTTGGATACATCAAAGCTAAAAATAACGGCAAAGTATACAAGTTGAAAAAAGCCCTCTACGGTTTGAAGCAAGCTCCGCGTGCTTGGAATACCAGAATTGACAGGTATTTTCAAGAAAATGGATTTGAAAAATGTCCATATGAACACGCAATATATGTGAAGAAAGAAGCAGATGGCAGCATATTATTTGCGTGCCTATATGTTGATGATTTGTTATTCACCGGCAACAACCCTATCATGTTTGAAGCCTTCAAGAAAAGCATGGTACAAGAGTTTGAGATGACAGACATTGGTCTGATGGCACACTTTCTTGGCTTAGAAGTGGTGCAGAAAGAAGAAGGGATTTTTGTATCCCAAAACAGTTATGCCAAAGACATTCTTGAAAGGTTCAAGATGGAAAGCTGCAATCCGGTATCAACTCCAGTTGAGAATGGAGTGGAATTAAGGAAGAGCAAAGTTGGAAATGTTGATCCAACTTACTTCAAAAGCTTAGTAGGAAGCTTAAGGCACTTGACATGTACTAGACCAAATATACTCTACGGAGTTGGTCTTATCAACAGATACATGGAGACACCAGACCAGTCTCACTTAAATACAGCCAAGAGAATTCTTCGCTATATCAAAGGAATAATCAATAAAGGTATGTTTTATACCTCAAGTACAAACTTCAATCTTGTTGGCTACTCGGATAGTGATTGGGGTAGAGATCTGGATGAAAGAAAAAGCACAACAGGATTTGTCTTTTTCATGGGAGATACATCTTTCACATGGTCATCCAAGAAGTAATCTATAGTAACGTTATCAAGCTGTGAAGCTGAGTATGTTGCTGCAAACTCAGCTGTATGCCATTTAATATGGTTAAGGAATATGCTGAAGCATTTGGGATTTCCTCAAGAAGATCCCACAGAGATTTATATTGATAATCGATCAGCGATTGCATTAGCAAAGAACCCGGTGTATCATGAACGAAGTAAACACATTGATACACGTCATCACTTCATCCGAGAACATGTGAAAAACAAAGAAGTTGAATTGATATCCTGCAACACAAATGATCAAATTGCAGATGTCTTTACAAAGCCATTGAAGGGAGAAACATTTATCAGATTGAAGTTCATGCTTGGCATGACATCCCTCGATTGAGTTTAAAGGGGGAATTTGTTGAAGTAAACTCAATCTCTAGAAGGTCAAGAAAGGCAATCACCCACCACCACTTGCAGCCACCAGCCGCCAGCCACCAGCCACCAGCTGCATGCCGCCAGTTGCCTTCACACCGCCATCTGCCAGCCGCCTTCACACTTGAAGGCTGAATTATCTTGTTTTGAATTCGTGTATAAATAGGTAGCTAAGCCTATGTTATTCTGTGTGGAGAAAGTAGAGAGAAACACTAGAAAGAAAGAGAGAAAAAGAGGGTGTGTATTGTAAGCTTTTCAAGTTGTTGTAAGCTTTTTGTTCTTGAAATAAAACAGTGTGTTTTATCCCCTCTGAGTGTTTCAAAGCCACAACCAGTGGTCTCTCCCACCAACAGTTTTCCAGGCCCAGGGAAACAACTATGACTGATGTTCCTCAGAGTGTAGCATGCCCAATGGATGTTAGACTGCGGGGAGCCTGTGATGAAAGTTCTAATGGTCTGACTACCAGTAGTGGAGGAGGGGAAGGAATATCCACTGGATTGATCAGGACTGGGGAGAAGGCTTGTGAAGGAACATCTGCTGGTTTCATTTTCAGGAACGGGGAGAAGGTCTGTGATAAGATCATTCAGATTGCAGCTCCTTCAGTTGTGGCAACAAGGAGAAGTACTAGGAAGTTAGGTGGAAGCGGTAGGAGGCCTCCTACCTCTCCCGCTTGTTGATGATCATGTACTGCTGGAATGTCAAGTCCTCTGAAACAACAGTCTCTACCCTCATGCGGAAGAATGATTTTGATTTGGAAACTAAACTTGTGTTGCCAAGCTTCATTATATGCACAGGTTCCGACTGAAAAAATGGAAGTTCCTATCCAATGTTGATGTTGCAAGAATTGCCAGAATTGTTGTGTTCTGGAACCCCGCCACTGTTGAAGTTGAGCTTTTGGATGTCTCTGAACAAAGGTCTGCATTTATCCATCCGTTGCCTAGTTAGCCAGTTCCCTTTTTTTGCAACTTTTGTCTATGGTTTTAATACCATTACTGCCAGAAGACACCTATGGGATAATCTGAGATAGTGGGCCCCTGTTCAGCCTTGGATTATCATGGGTGATTTTAATTCTATCCTCTCTCAGCATGATAAATGTAATGGTGAACCAGCTACTACATATGAGGTCAGTGATTTCCGTGAGTGTTGCTATGATCTTGACCTAGCTAACCTTAACTATTCTGGCAGCCACTTTTCCTGGTCGAATGGCACTGTTTGGACTAAAATAGATAGGGTCATGGCTAACAATTTTTTATCTGAACTTCATTCCAAAACGAGTGTACATTTCTCTACTCCAGGTGCTTTTTCTGACCACTCCCCAGCTGCTGTTGTCACTGGTCCAAGGCTGACAACGAGAAGAAGATCATTTAAATTCTTCATCATGTGGACGGCGCATGATGGTTTCCTGGATCTGATTGCCAATCATTGGCAGTCCAATGTTACAGGCTCTCCCATGTACACTGTATGCCGGAGGCTTAAACTTTTGAAGCTACCTCTAAAGCAACTTAATAATCTTCATTTTAGTCACATCTCAGCGCGGGTTATAAGAGCTGAATCTGAACTTCATCAGCATCAATCTCTCCTTCATAATGATCGTGACAATCCTCAGCTGTTAATGCAGGATAAGCATCTTCGGCTAAGCCTTGTCAACTTGAAGTCTTTGGAGAAGATGTTTTATGGCCAAAAGCTGAAATCCGCATACCTGAAGGAGTGTGATAAAGGTTCCAAGTTTTTCCATGCTATGATGCGGCAGAAACAGCGACGAAATTTTACCCCAGCAATTGTTTGCAGTAATGGTTTGCTCTCCTCCTCCATGGATGAAGTAGGGGGGGAATCTATCAGATACTACCAGCACCTTCTTGGCTCCTCAAAATCTATTATTCCTGTGGATGTATCTGTTGTTCAAAGCTGGCGCTGCCTTGGAGAGTCAGCTCACTCCCTTCTCCTTGCCCCAGTTACTAAAGATGACATCAAAAGCTCCTTATTCAGTATTGGGAATGATAAAGCTCCTGGGCCTAATAGCTTCCCATCCCTCTTTTTAAAAAAATCATGGGGTATCATTGGTGGTGATTACTGTTCTGCTATTCAAGACTTCTTCTTCTCTGGAGAACTTCCGAAGCAGGTAAACCATTCCATTATCTCTCTAGTGCCGAAATCTGAGAATATTTCAACTCCAAGCGACTTTAGGCCAATTTCCTGTTGTAATGTTATTTATAAAGTCATTTCAAAGATATTAGCAGGTAGATTGGCGCTAGCTATTCATGACATTATTAGCCCTGCTCAGAATGCTTTCCTTAGTGGCAGATCTATGACTGATAATGTTTACTTAGTCCAAGAGCTACTCAGGCATTACAATCGCAAGAGAGCATCTCCTCGATGTCTCATTAAGATTGACTTCAGGAAGGCTTTTGACTCTGTTCAATGGCCTTTCCTCCGGCAGCTTCTTCTTTTGCTTAATTTTCCTGCTCGGTTTGTTCAGCTGATTATGAGGTGTGTTGAAACTGCTTCTTTTTCAGTGGCTGTAAATGGAGATCTGTATGGTTTCTTTCCCGCCAAAAGTGGTGTAAGACAAGGAGATCTGTTATCGCCATACTTGTTTATTGTGTGCACGGAGTATTTTTCTAGGATGCCGAATTTAGCCTCCCATCACCCTGATTTTCGGTTTCACCCAAAGTGTGGTTCTCTTGGTATTCAGCATCTAGCTTGTGCTGATGATGTGCTCCTTCTCTGTCGAGGAGATAGACCCTCAGTCAATGTTCTCCAGCAGCAACTCTTACTCTTTGACAGGACATCAGGTCTCCTGATCAATGCCGAGAAGTCATCCATTTTCTTCGATGGAGTTGATAAGAGCTCCAAATTGGCAATATTGCAAGAAACAGGTTTTTCCGCAGTGTGTTTTCCATTTCGGTATCTTGGTGTCCCTCGTAGTCCTCATAGATTGCTGGCAAGTCAATTCTCTCCCCTGCTGCACAAGCTCGAATCTGCGATGGTGCAATTCTGGCTTAACATCTTTCCCCTGCCTTCATTGGTTATTCATCAGATTACATGTCTTTGCAGGAATTTCTTGTGGACTGGGAGTATCCTTTAAAGGTGCTCCGGTTGCTTGGAAATCGGTTTGTTTGCCTAAATCTGGAGGGTTGGGCTTGTTTCACATTTCAGCAAGGAATAGGAGTTTCCTAGCCAAGCTTCTATGGAATGTCCACAGCAAAATTGACTCGCTCTGGATTCAATGGGTTCACCATTATTATATTCCTAATCAGACCATTTGGGAGGTTGCTGTTCAGAATACTTCTTCACCGCTTTGGAAGTCTCTCTTGTCACTTCGAGATGATCTTCTTTGCGAATGTGGAGGGAATTTACAAGTAGAAACTCTGCTGCAATGTTGGGCTTCAGCCGAGGGTAATTTCACAGTCAATGCTCATGAATTCTTAAGACATAAAACTGATGTTCTTTGGGCAAGGGTGGTTTGGGAACAATGGTCCTTACTGAGATATGCATTCGTCCTTTGGCTTGTGGTATTGGGGAAACTAAAGACCAAAGACAGGCTCTCTTTTTTACAACTTGATCCCATTTGTGTTCTTTGTTCACAAGTGCCTGAATCCCATTAATTTTTTTTTCCCCTTTTAATGTATCTGGTTATTTGTTCATAATAAGTCCATGCAGTATAATGATTATTCTCTAGCCTTAGTAAAGAGTAAGATTTCCAGATAAAAAAAAAAATAGTGTTCTTATACCATTAATTAGAGATCGATTTAACTTCTTAGATAAGTGGATTTGTTTTAGATTTATTGTTCGAAGTTTCAATCTTAAATCATTCAAGTTAGTTTTGATCGCTAAGATTTATAACATGCAAGTCTTGAGAGAAATGAATGGAAAAAAGAGTAATATTATAAAAATAAATAAATCAAAACCACTTTTCTTTGTTTGAAAGCTAAAACTAGAAACAGAAAATAAATCCATAGTTTTGCCATGGACTCCTCAGTTGTTATCATTGTTTGAATACTATTGTATATATTGTCTGATTGGTGTATGATTCCACTCATGTTGCACAACATTTCCATCGTCTTGTTTTTCTTCTTTTTGACTTTTAGCCAGCCTGCGATGAAGGGAACGCTTTGTCTGCACAGTAGATCACAAAACAAGTGATTGAACCTACGAATTCTTGCACATGAAATTACACTCTGGAATTC
>Ga0325404_1000401_pt1 | contig 42412 bp, 25 predicted proteins | sample PopdelMetagenome_18_FD_205664 | JGI IMG/M metagenome (GOLD analysis project Ga0325404, IMG submission 205664) | Populus deltoides microbial communities from Bellville, Georgia, United States - Xylem-Control-R1 | ecosystem: Host-associated > Plants > Phyllosphere > Stem > Wood/Secondary xylem...
CCTAACTCGAACTCGAGACCTGCTGTGCAGATCTCAAACCCTTTGCCATCACGCTACGCCTCTTGGGGACGAGAATATAAGAATATTTTCACCTAATATCTCTCTTATAGATATTTATCTTTATTTCTTTTTAAATGGGTTCTAGAGAGTAATTAATAGGATGTGATTAATTATCCATTGAGCAACATAAAATTATTCATGTGTAAACTCTTCCTTTATAATTAATTTTTGAATTGAATGTTAAATTTTTATATATATATTTGAGTTTAATTTATATAGGATTTTCATGCTTATGAATCCTATACATGTATGGTTGGACCTTGTCACTAAGAGAAAATGATGTCATAAAAAGATTACTGAATATAAAAGATTATGCAATATAAAAGCAAGATTGGAGAGGGATTATGGAAGAGAGAAAAACAGTAATATAAGATATAATAAAAAGCCTTTAATGGTATGATAAAAAGTGTTAAGACCTATTTAAATGTAAAAACAACCTAGCCTAATTGATTTGAGACATATGTATGTCTCTAATTAATACACACACACACATATATATGTATGTATGTATGTATGTATGATTTAGCCAAATATTGTGAATAATTTATTGAAAATTTTGAAGAAAGGTGTAGGTATGAGAATTCTTTAAAAGCATTTGAATAAAACGCCTTAGTCATATAGATAAAATTTATAAAAAGAAGTTTGAGAGGGTGAGTAGGCAATATTAATAAGAAAATATATCATTGTAGATAAAGAGGTGTAAAAGTATTTCTATAGGGTTATGATTATATACTACTAAAATCAAATGTAGTGATTTGGGGCTTAGGTTCAATAGCAGAGTCCTTACGTTTAGAATATAAATATTATACCTTAAAGTAAATGATAAATTTAGATTTTGACTCATTTTTCTTGGTTATGTCCAAATTGGACTCAAAGGCAACCACTCGAACTCAATGGGCCTTGATATGGTCACATTGACCTAGCCAAAGTTCATTCACCGCAAAAGAAGTTTTATATGCACTGAAACCAAAAAGTTCATAAATAAGCATTTTTACATATTGAAAAAATTCAAGCAAAAATCAATTAATATTTATAGACAAAGATCAAATCTATAATGTGTTTTATTTTTTTTTAACTCAAATGAAGGTAACCCACTAATATGATAGCAGTTTACTATATGTGGAGAAGTGAACAAAAAAACGGTATTGTTAATGACACCCTTCAACTTATGGATTCAAATTCACGTGTGTGTGTGTGTGTGTGTTGAATATGTTTTCAATTTATGAGGAAAAGGATCCATTTAAGGATCACAAAATAATCAAAAATACTTTTTTTTTGTTACATGAAAATAAAAAGTATCAACATTCAAGTTATAGGATCCATTTAAGGATCATATTGCCACTAGATTGATTTTTTTAATAAAAAAATGTTTTTTATGTATGAAAATAATCTTAACTTCTTATGAAGATTTGTTGAAAATAATTTTTATGACATAAAATTACACAACAAGCTAACATTTATATCAACACATAAAATTGACACATCCATGTATAAAATCAACACATCCACTTCTGAAATCAAACAACATACCTTTTGTAACTCGTCCACTCAACTATATCGCAAAGTATTAATTCCAACCTTATATCACCAAAAAATAAATTCTTGATGGCATCATACCTTGTGGATGCCATGCAACAAAGTATATCCCAACACTTTAAATATTAACAATCGCATAAAACAATTCCATAACATGTTACAATTTATTCAAAATAACAAAAATTTATTCATGATTTGAAAATGACCTTCAAAAGGTATTTGGATGGACTAAAAATAATATAAATGGGATAACAAGTGTAGACAGGTGGTATGCACATGCTCAATGCGTTCACTATGTCGAATGATGTAAAGCGTGTGCATCATGTGCCACCATTGATCTATAGAAAAAAAAAACTATAATTCTTGGGTTGTAGTGATGATTGTTATTTATGCTGAGAGATTTATATATGATAGTGGTGAAGAAGATGAGCAGATCTTTTGAGAGAAGGGGGTTGTGATCAGCAGTGATGATGGCTTTAATTATTGTTCTTTGTAAAAAAGAAAAAAAAAAAGGCAATGAGTTTATAAGAGGGTTTGGAGAGAAGGGCTATTGGATCAGCGGTCTATGAAGGGTTGATGGAAAAAAAAGGTAATACTGAGAATCCAACTGGGAAGAAAAGAAGAGGAAAAGTCTTGATCTTATGGTAGAAAGTCTTTTTTTTTTCATCTCTAGTCACGTGTTTTGGGTTTTTCTTTTTTCTTTTTTTTTTTGTTATGTCTCTCTTTTTTTCTTTATGTTCTTTTCTTTGATTTTTTGTGTTTTCTCTCGTGAATTTTTTCTCTATGTATCTAATTTCTTTACAAACTTTATTTGCTTATCTTCCCATGTTTTTCTTATCTTTTATCTCCATATATCTTCATCTCATAGTAGTTTTGGAAAGGGACCCAAATTCTTATATTTATTTTGCTCCCTATTTTCATCATTACTTATCATCTAACTCCCTAATCTCATTATTGTTTTTCAATTTTCATTGTTTTCTCATTTATTTTTGAAAATATGTTGGAAATAAAGGTAAAATAACGTGCAACATGTCACATATCTAGGTTCCTTTTCTATATAGGCCATATATATTTGTACTTATGCCATCCTTTGACAACTTTGTAACCTTTGAACCCCTTGAAATTCTTGACTCTTGTAAATTTTATATCCATGAATTTCTTTGAATTCATTCATGTTTTTTATAACTTTGTAATCTTTAAATCCATTGGAACTTTTAGACCTATGAAATTCTTTAAATTCATATATTTTTTAGAAAGCTGTAATAAGACCATTCACCCCCTTTACTAGGATGGGTATATATGGTTAGGAGTGTGGGGTTGAGAGATTAGTCTTTTTTGGTAGAGGGTTCAAAGGTTAGGAGAAAATTAATGGTGGTGAATGGGTACTCCCTTATTAAAAGCTATAAAAAAAGTTATAAGGGATGACCTTTACTAGTATTTATAAAGGAAGGTTGAGTAATGAGTCATTGTAGAATCTTTTTAAAGATGATCCCTTTGTTAGAATTTATAAACAGAGGTATACTAAATGACTCATTGTTTAGAATTTAAAAGGAGAGGTATGGTGAATATATCATAGAATTTAAAAGGAGAGGTATGGTGAATAAGGGATGATCATTTGCGAATAATTTATAAAGGGGATATAATGAATGACCCACAGACTAACCTTGGAATTTGCATGAATGGAAATTCATACTCATTGCATAAGGGCATTTTTTAATTAAAAAAAAAAGGCATCATGCATTACATTTGATTTAAGTGTAGCCTTGGAATTTACATGAATGAAAAATTTATAGTCCCTTAAGTGAGGTTTTTTAACATAGAAAAAGGGGTCATGCAACTTATAAAAACCCTTTCATAAAGACTTTTCAGCATTAAAAAAGAAAAAGAAAAAGAAAAAGAAAAAGAAAGGGATGTCATGCTACTTAATAGCATCTTTTGTATTAAATGAATGAAAAATCCATGACCTATTGCATGATATCCTTTGGAGATAGAAAATGACATCATGTATCTTAGAAGCATTCTTTGCAATTTTGTTTTTAAAAAGAAACCCTTACCTAACATATTCTTAAAAGGGTTAGGAGTAATTAATCCATTGGTAGTGGTTAAACTAACACACCATTAAAAGGGTTTGAAAATGTCGACATTTGACATGGGCAAAACTAGCATACCATCAAAAGGTGGGAAAAATATACTAATTGATAAACGCGAAACTACCAAACCTGTAAAAAAGTTGGGAAAAGTATACCTTCGACAAGGGTGAAACTAGTAGATGTTTAGGAAAGTAGTGAAAAATAAACCCCTTTGATAAAAGTGAAATTAGCAAACATTTAAAAGGAATGTGTAATGTAAACCCAATATTAAATTTTTGGAAGGAGTACCATAAGGTGAGTTTTGTATTATATACACTTGAGAATACCTTAAAAAGATTTGTCTTTTGATATAACTTTGTTGAATATATATATTGTATTTTTTTTATTATGTCAACCTTGAAAATGGTATTGAAAAAGTTTTCTATTGAGTATAAGTCTTGTTAAAAGCTTACATTTTAAAAAGAATTTTAGGATGACAATTCATGAAAGTGTGTTAATCCAAAAAGAATTTATTTTTTAGAATAAACCTTGTCAAAGACTAAAATCCCCAAAACAATTTCAAGATAATAGCCCTAGAAAAGGTGTTGAGAGGACTCTAAAAAGAGTTCCCTCTTAAAAAATAAGTTTTATCAAAGAATGAAATCTTAAAGAAGAATTTCTTTTATGACAACCTTCAAGATGGTGTTAATAAGACTTTTAAGAGAATTACCTTATAAATAAGCCTTATAAAAAATTTATATCTTGAAGATGATTTTATTATGACAACTTTAAGGGGTTAAAAGAGCTTTAAAGAGAATTTTTTTCTTTAAGAACAAGCATTGTCAAAAATTGACATCCTAAAAAAGATTTTATATTAATAGCTATAAAACGTATTGACAGAGCTTTGAGTAGAGTTATCTTGGAATTTTTAAAAAAAAAATTATGCATTCATGGATTTAATTATAATATTGATATGAATATCAAAAGCATTTGACTTATGCATAAGAAAACGATGAGCAACATTGTTGTTAAAATTTCCTATGAATATAAATGCAATCAATTGTTTTAAGTCTTTTTTTAAGTTTTTTTTTTTTTATGAAGGAAACATAACTTTAGTTAGACATCCTTATACTTTATTCTATTTATTGGATGGTCTTTCACCTTTTCATAACTCAAATGGTGTATTGTTCATCCTCTTCTTAGGTATTTGATAAAATAGCCCCTTATCAGTTTTGAGATAATTCTGAACTTATTAACATAGCATTCATCATTTCTGTCAATGTTCAATTTTTGCATTCAACAATATTATTTTATTATATTGAATAAGGAGTCGTGGTTTGATGGGTTATGCCATGCTCATAACCCAACTCATAAAAAATAATGTTAATCATATTTTCAACCTCATGAAATTTTAAAAGTAAATCTAAGTTATATTTTAAAAATACTTTTTAAATTAATATGACCTTATCTACTATATTATATATTACAAAATCAACAAAATAAATAGAAGAAAAAGCTTTATCTATCTTTTTATTTTTACGTATAATAAATAACATTGAGCTTAATAGCCTATCATATAACTATCCCTTACCCATAAACTTTCGAAACACAATCTTGCTCAACATCAAGCTAGAAACTAAATTATTTTAAATGTCAGAAGCATAGTTTTAAAATCCGGCTCGATGGGTTGACCCGGGACCCATTCAATCCGGGGCTGGAACTGGGTCGGGTTAAGAAAAAACTAGGGAAAGGCAAAACCTGGGGTGACCCGGTGACCTGGCAAGACCAGGTCAAAAAATGGTTTCCACCCGTTGAATTTTTTTTACTAAAACGACGTCGTTTTGATTTAAAAAAACGAAATTGATCCAGGCGACCCGGTGACCAGGTCAAAACCCAGAACTCGAGCCTTGGACGGAGCCGGTTTTAAAAACTATGGTTAGAAGCATGAACCACTTTGATCGAGGTTAGGTCTTTCCCAAAAGTCATCTTTATCACCACCCTTTCATGGCCTAGGATCTTGCACGCAGTTGCCTATAAATAACTACTATCCATCATTAATTGTTACATATTTAGAAAAACTATTCAGGTTGAAACATATATGATAGATGACTATAACGTTAATCCATCATTATTTAGAATTGTCTATCAAGTTCACTTATAACACAACTGTATCAAGCTATATAGATTATTCATCAATATTCTCAATCATGTTGGCTTTTATATTTTTTGCTTTAAAATGATGAAAATCCTTAGTATGGTGTCCTTGTTTATCATATACAAAACTAGTCCTTTCTAGTCTCTTATTGCTTCCACTAGTGGTCTTGTGAGTGTGTTCTACCATAGTTCTTTCTTAGAAACTTGATTGTCTTTCGCAATCCTAAACCATACTATTAGGTCCTCTATATCTATTTCCTAACATTTGTACTCCAAATAATTCTTAAAGTATTTTTTTGAGGGTGGTAGCTTATCAATCATTACTTCCACTATCACTAATAATTAGGGTGGATGAGAAATTATTTGTATTAAATTTGTTTTTAAATAAAGTTATGTCTTTCTAAAATAGAGAATTGTGTTTGTTAAAATAAAAATAATAATTTATTTTTAAATAAAATAACTTTAAATCAACTATTAGAGTTTTCTATATTCCAAAAGATTTTTAACATTTAAAACAACTTTTGCCTCTTCAAAACCATTTTCTTTTATTTTTTTTTATTTCTTGTCAAAAATTTTACCTCCATCTTACATAGAATAACTCTTATGAATTTTATTTGCTGTCATAATAGTTGGTTCATTGATTTTCTATTCACTTTGTTTTAAATAGACTTTTAATAGACATAATTTCTCATTCATCCTAACATAATGGATGTTATATGTGAGCAGAAATTATAAATTACTCAATAAAAATATCTAATAAAAAATTTAGATGATTTACAAAAATTACAGTGAACCCATCATGATGCGTGAGTAATTTACTAATTATATTTTGAATATATTTTGAATAATAAGTGAAAAATGTTGAAGGGCCTTGTTTTTGTTTTTTGTTAAGTTTTAGTTAAATTAAGATTAAGTTTCCCTAAAAGAGAAGCATAAACAGATAAAAGAACATATAAGAATAATGTGTGGGATATTTAAGGTATTTTTCTTTATTAAATTCTATGTTATTTATTTAATTGACGAGTAAATTTTTTATAGATGTTAAACTAGACAGCTAGATTGCGCAACATTGCAGGTCAGATTAAGATTTTTTTAACGTTAAAAAACAATGTTCAGGTCACGGGAATTGTTTGCAAGTTTCATTAAACTCGATCCTAACCTTGAAACTATCCAACTTGACTTTTTGTCTAACCTGGTTTCAAATTAAATAATTTGAAAGTTGCCTCGACATGATCCAATCATATGACAGATCCAAAAGCAGCCCAAATGACATGTAAAACATGGTTTAACATTAAATTTTTTTCAATAAAATATCTTTTTTTGTAAATATTGAGACAATGACATATTCAATCAACCTAGGCTTCTAGCTAAACCAGCCAAACCCATGAACCGAGTCATGGACTCCACTGGATTTAATATAATGAAAAAAATAGATGCTCAACAAATCGAGCATTAAGTACCCAATGAGAGATGTTTGTTTGAGAATGCGATAATCTCATATAAAGAAAACTTAAATAAATTATGGAGTCTATTCCTAATAATCTCAAATTAACCCGTCAAACCTCTTATTCGAGTCAAGAACTCCAATGGGTTTAATAAATTATTTTTTAATATTTTTTACTTAATTATATGATAAAAAAATAAACGTTCAGTAAATCGAGCATCAATCCAAAGTTGAGATATTTTTAGAACGAGATAATCTCATAGAAAACAGACTATAATAAATTATAAAGTTCAATTCTCAATTAACCCAAGTTAACCCTCCAAACCACCAGTTCGAATAATAGACTCCACTGAGTTTAAGAATTTTTTTTTTATTGAATTATGTAATGAAAAAATAGACCCTAACAAAATCGAGCATCCATCTAGTACGGGATGTTTGTTTGAAAATGCGATAACTCAATAGAAAGCAAACCGAAACAAATTACGGAGTTTATTTTTTATAATACCAAGTTAACCTGCCAAACTTGTAATTTGGGTCATGAACTTCCCTAGATTTAATATTTTTTTACATTTTTTATTTAATTATATAATGACAAAAATAGACGTTCACAAAATCGAGTATCAACTCAAAGTTGATACATTTATTTGAGAATGAGATGACCCTATAGAAAGAGAACTATAACAAATTATAAAGCTCAATTTCTAATTAACCCAAATTAACCCTCCATACCAGCAATCAGGTTATAAACTTCACTGTGTTTAATAATTTTATTTTTTAAACTATTTTTTATTTTTTTATTTAAATATATTACAAAAAAATTAACACTCATAAAATTGAGCACCAATCAAATATCAGGATGTTTATTTGAGACTACAATAAACCTACAAAAAGCAAACATAAACAAATTATGAAGTTTAATTAAAAATTAGCCAAATGTTATAGGGTTTTTAAGAAAAAAAATGAATAAAAAAATCAAGGGAAAATAGAAATGGCGTGTGGACCTAGTTGGCCTAGCGTACTTAGGCCTTTAAAGAAACCCAATCATGCTTGACCCTTTTTTCATTTTTTTTTAAGGGTTGGGTCCCTTCACAAAAGAAAAGCACCTGCTTGGAATCCGGCCACCATGGTGGTGACTGGAAAATTAAGGGTGATTGTTTTGTCTAAAAATCTATTTTCAACTTATTTTCATCTAAAAACACATAATAAACAATCATAGAACATAAAAAAACCAATTAATTAACCTAAAAAACCCTCAAAAGGCCTAAAAACACAAAATTAAATAATAAAAAAATCATCTCTCAACCTTGATCTACAATTTTCAAATGCTGCCAATTTATGGCAAACCAACATATTTCTTTCACCTTTTTTACTTTCAGATGAATTTCTTCATCTTCTCTCAAACTCAAGGGACTAAAATATTAAAAAAATTAAAATTGAGGTCAAAATTAAAATTACAGAAACTACAGGGACTGAAGAGGAAGAAAAATAAAAATATATGGACTGAACATAACTTTTTCTAGCGTATTAGAGATTGTCCATAAGCCTTCTCGTTGTTTTGTACTTTATCCTCTTTTCTTAAATTATTTCTTTCCTTAACAAGTTTTAAGAAATTTGTCACTAATTTGGGCATCGAAGGCAATAATTGAAAAATTAAAGCTTGGGGATGAAATCAATATTTTTTTGTGTCATTATGGATTGTTGCAATGATTTACCCAACCATTTTAGTATATTTTACCGGATTTGTGGCTCACATTATGTTGTAGGTTTGATCAATTTTTTTAAACTTAAAAATAAAAATAAATGTGTTGCTAACGTGGCCAGTAAAAAAAAATATTTAATCATGAAATACGACATCTTGTTTGAATACCGTGACAATGACATATTATACGACATCCTTTTTTTTTAAAAAAAATATTAAAACGACAATATACTGAATTGACTAGGGCAACCCTTGTTAAAATGTAAAATTCACGACTCAAGTCATGAGACTGCAATAACCCCATAGAAAGAAAATTAAAAAAATTATAAAGCCCAAATCCCAAACAACAAATGTTGGAGGAAAAAATTAAAAAAATTAAAAAAAAGATAAAAAAAAAAGTGATTCGAGTCAACTCGAGTAAATCAGTTGAACTTGTTTCACAAGTCATGAGAACAAGATAACTCTATAGGAAAAAAAATGAAAAGATTTAACAAAGTCCAATTCCTAACTAATCTAATGTTGGAAGATGAAATTGAAAAAAAAATAAAATTTTAAAAAAGAAAGAGAAAAAAAACGTGTCAACCCAAGTTATCTCATCAAACTTGTAATGATACGGATCATTAGAACAATGTAAAACCTTGGAAAACAAATTTAAAAAGTTTTCACATTTAAATCCCAATTAAACCAAACTTATTACTTGTGTCATGTGACTAGAATAACATTAATGAAAGAAAATAAAAAAAATATATATGAATTTCAATATCTAATCAACTCAATGTCGAATGATGAAAAGTTAATGTAGGTCAACCTTTTAAACTTGAGACTCGAATAGAAGATTGGAATTAACTCATAGATGGGAAATCAGGAAAAACAATTGTAATGCTCAATTTCAAACCAACCTAATATTAGAGGTTGAAATTAAAAAAAAATATTTGAAAAATAATAATAAAAAAGACTTGATCAAACTTGGGTCAACCCAACAAACTTGCAAAATGAGAGACCAGGATTACACCATAGAAGGTAAGAAGAATTACAAAACCCATTTCCCATTAAATTCAATATTAAAGGATGAAGTTGAAAAAAAATAGTTTTTAAAAATAACAATAATAAAAATAAGGATCAAATTTGACAGAAAAGTTTTTCGCCAACCCACTTTGTTTTTTTGAAGAATGCATGTACGGAAATCAAGGTGAGAAGAGAGAAAAGAGAGGAAAATAAAGAAAAGAAAAATAATTCATCGAAGCCAAACAAGTGCTCTTGACACTACATGAGTTACACGTGGAGGTAGACTATAGCAAGATGATTAAGATGACACAAAAGACAGGTGAAATCGATTGTTGGTGGACATCGTATGAGCTTCCAAAATATGACGACCTATCTCATTTGTTTACACGCGCCAATAATTTTTTTTTTTCAAATTAGTCCATGAATTAGAAAGTTTTGATTTCATCCTTAAAACTATAATTATTTTAAATAAATAGAATAACATTTGTTTTTTTTTCCTCAAACTTAGCACCAATTGAACACTATATTCTTTTCCCCGACACCGTGAGAATCTCATGTGAAGCCAACTGAAGCAAACCATAAGGAATCCCAGATCAACCAAAGACAAAAAAGATAAAATTAAAAAAAATATATGAGAATAAAACGACATTGATTTTTGCTACAACAATATCGCTACCTGCATTAGTAATAGCCCCATAATATTAAGTATTACGTTAGAGAGTAAAATATGTGTTGGTTCATTGCATTGAGTTAATTTTAATTTTAAATGCAACTAGAAAAAAAAAATCATTCGGATCAAGCCTTATTGTTCAAATAGATTGCAAGAGTCTTGAAATTAGAGCTATGAAATCTAATTCAAGACCATATTTAATTAGGTGCTTGAATAATGGAGTTATTAAATCAATTCATTCAAGACCATATTCTTGTGTTTTTAATTTTCTTAAACAAGTTTAATTTTTTGCTGGATTTTTTTTCAAGTTGAGAGTAAAAGGTTGAAGCTGCTACAAGGAACGATTGGGCTGAAAAACCTTTTGAAGGCTAAGTAGATCTCGCAGCAATTTCTTTCGATTGGGCCTTGGAGGAAAATAAATGAAAAATGTAGTGCGAGGCTAGCTAGGAGGTATCGATTGTGAATCATTTTGTCCAGCCCATCAAGTCAATATTGTCTATGAAATCGTTCATATGTCTTCACATGAACCCGCACACAAACCTAGGAGCCATATGGTTTTGGTGAGGGGTAGAATTTCTAGAACGGATTTTATAGTTTTGGATGACCAAACCGAGGAGACTGAGGGAGTGTTAGGTACGGTGTTAGAACTTGGAAGTTGTTGTAAAGAATATTTTTTTTTGGTTATAAATATATTAAAATAATATTTTTTATATTTTTAAAAATTTATTTTTAACACCAAACACATCAAACAATACAAATACATTAAAAAAAAAATTAATTTAAAGCAAGAAATTCAAATTTTACCGAAATCACGGTGCAACCATGTTGACAAACGGTGTCCGATTTCCATCAAAATTAACCTATATATCTTCTTATTTAAATAAAATGAAGAAGAATTAAGAGTCCGGCCATTATTACACACTAATTGGAATAATAAAAAAATCTTAAAAAGGCAATCAGATTGGCTTTTAGTCCACATACAATTTCTCCTTGTTTAAGGGACCAAATCTTTAACAAATCCATGTCTTAATCAACACAAAAATCTTGACCAATATGAAGGCAGTCCCCACTGTTGAATTACATTGCAACCAAGAGTTTCTCCGCTTGGCCTTTAGCAGACTAATCTGTCAGAAGATTTTGTCTGCTTTAGCTTTAATCACAATATTCCCTAACTTTTATTTTTCACTTGTAGCTCGCGAGTCATGTGTTTAGCTTTTTTTCAGAAACCTGTCGCTGTACACTGTCGAAACAGTGTCAGCTCCTCTCTTTTCACCTAATCCTTAAAACAAAACAATTGCCTTTTCTTGTCTGGATATTATTGCTGTTATTTGCAGATGCAGGTGCTTGCTTATGCAATGCAGCAGAGCAGTCTCCGCGATTCTTAATTATGCAGCACTGGCTAAGTTTAGCAGAGAGGTACCGGTGGCTGTGGAATCAGAGATATCCGTTCATGCTTGATCAGCCGGACGCCATGATTCCGAGCATGTTAAGGGAGATTGCTCTGAGAAGTTGTATAGCCATGCAGAATTACAGACGGCTCTGGGATTCGTCCGTGGAAAATGGAAAATGCTTGTAATTTTGGTGTCCTTCTTACCTTCAACGCATGGCAATACTGCAAAGAACTTCATTTAAAACTACTACTTGGATATGCTTAATCATCTACCCTTCTGTCATCAGATTAGTCCTTTTAACGACCAAATTGCGAAAAAGAAACTGTGGTCACTTAAAGATTTATCATCCACAGCCACTAGATGACAGCCTCCCCTAACATATGTAGATGATGACTTTTATTACAGCCATCGGATCTGTAAGACGTTTTTACCCCTCCATGTTACTGTCTCCTTTCATTTCACCTTTATGAATTTCCAAATATTAAAATTAAATTATATTAAAAAAAAAAAAAAACTAAAAGACGAAGGAGACTTTTTTTTAACCCTCCTCACATTACTACTCATTTAAATAATAATTTTTTATTATAATTTTATCTTTTAACATTAGATAAATTTATAATTGAGTTTTATAATTTATTTATTTATTTTTTATAAGATTATTCTAATCTCATGACTTAAATCATAGTTTGATTAATTTACTTGAGATTTTTTTTTTATTTTTCTAGTTGACTTTTTTTCTTAGTTTTATCTTTTAATATTGGATTGATTGAGAATTAAATTATGTTATTTGTTTCGGTTTGCTTCATATGAGGTTATCTCAATCTTATGACTCGGGTTACAAGTTTAACTATTAATCTGAGTTGATTCAAGTTGTTTTTTGTGTATTTTTTAATTTCAATTACGTCCTTCAACGTTATTTTATTAGAGATTAAACTTCATAATTTTTTTTAATTTGATTTCTATTGAGTTATCTTGATCTTATAGCATGAGTTCACTTAGATTATTTTTTTGTTTTTTTAATTAATTTTTTTAATTCTATCATTCAATATTGAGTTTATTAAAAATGAGGTCTCATGAGTTGCTTTCTATGGGTTTTTTTTATGATTTTATGACCCAACATATGAATTGATAAGTTAACCTGGGTTGACTCGAATCAATCCTATATGTTATCGTCTCAAAGTTTTTTAAAAAATATCATCTTGAATATTTACTTTGAATCAAACTATATTTTTATCTGTCATTTGAGTTACTTTTGGATCCGTCAAGTCGGCAGAATCACATTGAATCTATCCTCACGTGGTTTTAATTTTTTTTCCTACTAAAATAACATTAGCAAACCCTAAATTTTTTTATGTTAAAAATGATCTAACTCGCATCATAACAAGAGACAATAATAAGAGCCGACTTTAAGATGAATAGGAATTTTGAGCAAAATTATAAATGAATATTTTTTATTTTTTTATATATGGTCTGAGAAATGAGATCTTGGATAATTTTCACTTATAAGAATATTTTATTAAACAAAAATAATTTTTATTTTATAAAATATAACAGACAAATATATTATACTTTTTGAAATCTTTTATTAAATTGAAGACTAGAAATATTGTCCACATGTCACTTAAAGCGGATGTGCAAATGATCTAGTAAAAAATACAAAGGAGGTCATTTCCCAATAATAAATCTAAAATCTTTTTCTCTCCAGCAGCCTTTGTAGTAACTCGAAAAAACTTTACAGCAATCATGAAGGCCATGATCAGTACCCATAGTTCCTTTCTTTTATTTTTTTATTAATCACGAACTACGTACCCCTCGTTGTCTCGCACGAACAAAATATAAATAAGTGGTAGTTGAGTGCCTTCTCTCCCACTTGGAATGTTAGATTCACAGTAGTACTGACCGAAACAGCAACCCGGAGAAGTGAAAACCTTCCCCTTTTCTCCTCTTCGTCTCTCTTCTCTAACACACACTCGCAGAAAAAGACAAGCGTATTAATGGCTACTATGAAGAAAGAGTCGGTAAAGCCCGTGGAAACCATGCCCAACAAGGGAGCATGGACAGCTGAAGAAGATAGGAAACTGGCTGAGGTTATTGCAACTCATGGTGCCAAAAGATGGAGGACAATCGCATCCAAAGCAGGTAATACATGTACATACTTTGTTGTTTATTTTATTTTATTTTTTCTTACAAAGGAAATAAACAACTTACGACCCAAGTTGAATTATGTGTGCTCTGTATTGTGATCTAACTCAAGCTTGATGTGTCTTTGAATTTTCGCAGCTCTCAATAGGTGTGGTAAGAGTTGCAGGCTAAGATGGTTGAATTATTTAAGACCAAACATCAAGAGAGGCAATATATCTGACCAAGAAGAGGACCTCATACTTAGGCTTCATAAACTACTAGGAAACAGGTAATTATTGTTATCCAAACATCAACGGCAAATAGTTATACACTCCCAATTGCTTTAATTATTACTCTTGCTTAGCAGTACCTTTTCTGGGGAGATAGTATTTTTTTTTTTCTTTATTTGGTTCATGAACATTATATTTAGCTCCTTGGTCAGTTTTAGTTCAAGAAAAACATTTTCAAGGTTTTCTTTTCCCTTCGTTTGTTTTAGGTGGTCACTGATTGCCGGAAGATTACCGGGTCGAACAGATAATGAGATCAAGAACTACTGGAATTCTCATTTGAGCAAGAAAATAAACAAAAAAGGGAAACAGATTGAAGCTTCAAATAGAGAATGCCAGACAATTGAGAAAAAGACCATGGAGATCAGTTTGGAGTTGAAAGAAGATAATAAGCCACATAATGGAAGTGAAGAAGGCTCAAATGTAAATTTTAATATAGACGGTCTCTTTGATTTCACCGATGAAGATACTTTGAACATGGAATGGATGAGCCGATTCCTTGAAATGGACGAGGTTTAAGTTCTGTTTTGTCATGAAAGTGTGTAAACTTGCTTCTCTCTTGATTTTAGTGCTGTAAATTATAGTGTAGCTGCTATTAATAATTACTCCGGGGGGGGGGGGGGGGGGGGGGGTGACGAACCAGAGTGTGTGTGGCTGCTGCATGATGATGATTCATGAATTTGGAACAGTTTATGTTGTGTGTGGGCTCCTTTCTTTCTTGGGGGAGGCGTTTTTTGGACTGATTTTCTTTGTTTTTTTTCCTTCCACGTTAATCGTTAGATGCCAACTTGGCCATAATGCCACTGTAAAATGGAAATGAAGAAACCATGGATAGCCATTTACAACGTTAAAAGAAGCATATAAAAACTTGGAAGTTTTGGCCGCTGGTTCTTAGATTCGTTGTCAATGGAAGGGTGGTGTAAAGACAAAAAAATAAAATAATAATGATAAATGTGAGAAGGACATGTCTTCAAGATTATGAAATGCTACGCATGCCTGATGGGACTCCATGATAGACAAAAGATGCATGTGAGTCACAATATCAATCCTTTTGCTCTGAACGATAATATCATATAAAAACTTTTTTCCTTTTCATTGAAGGGTCGCAAAGCTGACATCTACATCCTTTCCAAGCTTTGCAGGATGAGTATGTAAGCCAGTGTTTCTAATGAATATGAATCCAAATTCCAAATTGTTGCCGTATATTTCAAATTGGTAAATCCAGCATACTATACGTCTATGCCATGACATATCGACACACTTTTGGTCTTCAAGATACAGCCTAAGATACAGCCTGGACTGATTATTATAATTTTTTTTTAACATATATTCGAGTGATCAGTTTATACATATTTTAATTAATTCTCTAAAATCTTAAAGTTAACGATTAGGTCAACTTCTAGTAGTTCTGAGATTTGTGGCACTCGAATTAATAATCTTTAAAGAAAAAACTCAAAACCTGACCAATTAAATTATACCCTTTAAAATTATATTTGATTGATTTTAGAGTTAGAGCTTGTGGTATGGCCTTTGTTGTTAGAAAATTTACATGCATGGTCTTTGATCGATTTCCTAGCTAATGGTGGAGTCCAAAGAATAATTTATAAACAAATTGTGGACCGTTATCGAGCATTAAATTGTTTTTTTATTTGTTCATGCAACATGATTAGAAACGCATTGTGATGCCTTGTTTGTCATCTAGTCCGATTTGTTGCATCACCTTCTTTCTAGTCTTTTCCAACACAATATTTTGCTTAATGATAAGGGCAGAATTTCCTACTACATCATTCTCGCTGTAGGTACGAGAATTACAAGAAGAAAACTACAGCCACCTGCTTGATTACACTTAAATCACAACTGACCTGAACTAGCGTAAACTGTACAAAATCTATTTACTCTATCTTCATCTTTCTCAGGACCAGCTTTGATGATGATGAACTATGCTATGCATTGTTCCTTTTTTGAGTTGCTAAGGATTCCCTTCTGCTACTTTGCTCGATACAATATCTGTCTCTAAAACCTTTCTAGATACGTTCATGGTTATGACCTCAGTAGTTGGCTCGTAGACCAGAGCTGTCCTTCCTAACGGGTTACAAAGAAGAGCTATTTCACATGTCCAAGAATCAAATGGCCATAAAGGTAGCGCAACTTTTTTCCAGTTAAATTCTACATGCCAATTTGTCAAGATATAATATGTATAAATAATATTAATATAGATTGGTTCACCCATCATGGGTGACCCAAAACCATTTTTTTCTTCATACAATTTTTATATTTGGAGAAAAATTCTATCAATTTTATTTTTAATTATCGAAACTGAATATTACATCTCTGTTAAGGTACTTGGAAAATACAATAAATATCATAAACAAAAACATAATAAAAGAGTTCTAAACTAAAAGGAAAAAATATCTACAATTAACTAGGAAAATACAATCAATCCTAAATAACAGTTTCTATACCTAATTTGGGGTCCTTACCAGCCTCAGAAAGTTATGAAGATTTAACCTTACAAGAAATAGGGTGTAATTAACCTCTTAGCAAAATAAAATTGCATAACTGAGTATTAAATTTGGAATGAAGCATGATGCTACTGTCTTTGGCAACAACTAGAATATTATTTTTTTGGCAACACACCTTTGTTAGCCAAACTAAAACCATCTTGAAATTCTTCAAACCTCAACTTTTGACACTTGATTGTTAACAAGGAACAATAAAATGGTCTATTAATTTCTTTGTGGCTGGAAATTTCTCCTACTTTGATGTATGTCTTTAAAGTTAGCTCATAAGAACTCTTTTGAAATATCAAAGAAGCCTTCACTTTCATGAGAAAATCCTCTTAGATCCTAATTGAAAGAAATTTTAGGATTTCTACATCCCTCAAGCTCAATGACATCTTAAAGATTATTTATCGTTAAATTTTAGTGGTTGATTCCAATCCACAAACTATAATCCTAAAAAAAAATTAGTTTTATGATCATGCCTCTGAAACAAGTTTTAAAAAACTGACTACAAGTTTGTGATCACAATCCTCCAAGTTTATTTATGCCAATTGACAAGTTGATCCCACAACTTACCTCTGCAAGTCTCTCAATTCCAGTCGACAAGTTAGTTTTGCAACCTGCTTTGAGGATCAGGATAAATATAACAATTCTCACGATAGGAGATAAGTACTTTGAATTTTATTTTCAAATATCAAAACTAAATATAACAACTCTCTTAGACTCATTAAATAATACACTAAATATCCTAAATAAAACATGAAAAATAATAAAAGCATTCTAAACTAAAAAGAAAAAAAAAATCTAAAATTAACTAAAAATAATATAACTAATCCCTAACAATAATTTTGAAGTCCAATTTGAAAGCCTTCTCTACCTCATATAGTTACAAAATTTTAACTTACAAGCAACAGAGCTTTTAAAATCGTAGAAAATTTTGGTACAAGAGTACGTGTTAATTTTAAGTCCAATTTACAGTAATTGCTGAAAACATGTTTTTTCCAATGAAGGGACATTAATATAAGAGTAAGTGCTTGGAAAAAAATCTCCCACATCATATATCCATCTCCAGCAACCCCACAAGCTTAAATAAATTCAGCTTTCAAATTACAGTCTATATGAACCCTAAAAATCTTGTAATAGTTTACCTTCACAAACAGAGAATTTCAAATGCACCTTGTAACAACTTGTGGATGCAATGACATGGCTCCATCATTTTACAGATTCTTGTGAACAAATTTGGAATTATGATTGGCATCATTCTCGAACTGCTGTGAACATTCCAAAAGGGGTGGTAAAGTGCTCCATGACATGTCATCATCACATCAAACCGTGTCGTATCCAAGAGTTGAAAACCAAATTGTACAAAAGAAATTTCCAGCCTTTACTAGAACCATGTGAAACCAGTACAAGTCTTGTCTTTGCACGCCAGGTTAAAAGTAAAATTCCATAGGAACCGAAGCAGTTAATTGAATGATTGAAGTATGTTTTTTAAATAAAAATGTTTTTTAAAAAATTTAAAAATATATGAATTAAAATAATTTTTTAAAAAATTTATTTCATCAATACATCCAAACTATTGAAAAACACTAAATAAATATCAATTTAATATTTTTTAAGGTAAACTATATGCATCCAATCACAAGATGAATCGCAAGTCCAAACAGTATCGAAGTGGGACATCAACCGGAAATAAAAAAATAAAGCAATTCTGACAGATGCATGTGAATTTTACGTAATCTCCATTTCTTCAATCATATTCTCAGTCTGTCGACAAATCATGTACTGCTCTTGCATGAAATCTACAGAACAGTGAGGTAGAAATCAGTACTCGGCGCAAAGGACATTGCAGGGTTGCTGTAGTGAAGTTCTATGGTTACTCAACGAATCCAAGAAATATTAATAATGTATAGCAAAAGATCTTACAGTATGAACAGTGTATCGGCATAGCTGTTCGTGAAAGTTAGCCCCACGCCACTGAACAGGCATAGTTGACCAGCAGTTTACCATCAACGCCGAAATTCTGAATTTGATGAAGTGGAAAGGTTAAAAGAGGGAGATTCAAGGACATATAAAGCAATTATGCATCTAATAAAAAATGACTTCAACCAAGGTTAGGAGCAACTCAGTGAGAGGAAGAAAAAATCAAAATCCAAACAAACCAATTAAAAAAAAAAGGATCTTAGTCATGTTATGGTCACCAGGGGAAAAAAAAACAAACACTAAGAAATTCAAGAGAACTTCATTGAACCTTGTTCGATGAGTGAACCATCTGTCCACTGCCACATATCATTTCTGAAATGTCAGTCTTAATTATTATTTTTTAAAAAGAATTAGGCAATGATACATCACAAGCCATGTTCATCAAAGTTGAGTACAGATTAGTACAATTGGCTAAAAGGGCAAGGACAGAAACCACAGGGAGAATCTACATCTATTGTCATTTGCATGGAATATTTGTGCTCGAGTAAACAGGTCGGCACATGGGTAGTCGGCTACAATATTTGGAGAAGTAACAATTCATTTCATGTGAACCATTTGATGTAACTCAATTGTTTTCTTCCAAGGAGTCAGACTAACAAAATGCTCCATACTTAAAACTGGTAGTGTGTTGATAAGCAAATGTCGCTTGTTCCAAACTTAAGCACAATGAACAAATAAGTAATAAAAGAATCGTCTTGGCCAAAATCACCAGTCAACACATAACTGGGTTGCAATTACTTAGTCTTTCATAATTGTCACCAGAAAAATAAAAAAAATTAAAAAAATCAGTGCTCTGACAATGCAATCTGGGTCTGGGACAGCATAATTGAACTTAAAATTTAACATGAATATGTATGAGCTGAAAACCAAGTAATATTTTTAAAATCAGCAGGGATCTATAACAGCGACAACTAATGAGAGAACATAAAATAAATAAAACAAAAATAACTGCTACAAAAACTTACATTAAACAGATCAATCACCAATTCATCTGGATTTGGTGAGAATGCGCTGTTGATGTATACAAACTAAAGAACAAGGAAGAAACAGAAAGCATCACTATCCCAGAAGCCCATTTATTTTTAATTACTTTACTAAATTGGAGAGAAATCAACATCAAAGATAAGCTACCACGGTCTCCCTGTGAATTTGCCGACGCAAAAAGTCAATCACTTTAGCGAACTTATCAGTTCCAAGCATCTGCCACATTCACTCAATGTGTATAAATATCATCATCATATAATAATGAAATGCAAGAAAGTTTTAGTTGCAAAAAAAACCAGTATCTGGAAACGTTAAGCCAATTGTTGTATGGGAAACAGTTCAACTTCCAGTTATTCTGATTTTAAAAAGTATTTCCAATGCAATTTAGCGAAATGTTTTCTGCCGAAGCACAAAAGCCCTGTCCCATTGATTATGCTCTTCCTGGGAGTTCTACGTTATAGCAGTCAAATTGTTCTCTAGAGGAGCAAAAGAAAGTTATTAATGAAGGGTGTGTTTCAACTTGCAGTTTGTCATGCAACTTGTTTCCAAGCTTCAAGTTCATGGCCCAATGGCAATGGCTACAAGGCACACATAAACTCTATTTATAATTGCGAGAAAAAAAAACCTATGATCAGTTCTATTATGTGTGAATTTGACCCTAATGTTGTGGCTCGTCTCGCAAACATAAATCAAGCTCAATAAGGACACGCACAAACCTAAAATCATACAGTAAACATCACACTTGCTATGCAGACATGTTTCTAATTGCATAGAGTTCAATGGCATAAACATGATCGCATTCAAATGCAAAAATCTACAACCAAAACATAGTTTCCCAATGAAAATTCAAAATTCCTCCTGCAAAAAACCTTGTTCTTCCCCAAAGTACTTTTGCCTCAACTCATGCTAGCTACAATTATTTGCTTGAAAAAATTTTATTCAATGATATTCCAGCTTATACCAAGATAACAATTGGCAAGATATTCCCTCGATTCCTTCTATCTCTATGAGTTTATACTTATTTTTACCAGCCAACATTATTATTTATTAGCATCTAAATTTTATCCTTATTAGACAAACCCACAAGCATAGAAACACAGAAATACAAAACCCACCAACAATTCATTACGTAACACATGTATAAATTTATATAGATATGAGTGGGGGGGGGGGGAACTACACCTTGAACTTCTTTTGCTTGAGAATAGGCGCATCAGCAGTGGCTTTTAACTGAATAATCACTGCATCAAATCGAAAACATAAATTTTAATTAATTAAAAAAGCATTATTGATGAGTATTTATTAGTGGGTATATAACTCGTTCAAGTTTTGACTCACCTTTTCGAGCAGAATCCTGTGATTCAATCTCCATGTTGCTATGAGCTTAGAATTTGAAAGCTACAAGAGTCGAAACATACAAGTCAGGGATTTTGATACGTCCACGAAAGGTTTTGCTGTTTCCAATATTTTAATTGTAGAACGTCGCCCAAATCCAAATTTAAGCATCTTTGGGCTCAGCTCTGTTATTATAGCAAAATGTAAGGCCCATGTATTATTACGTGAATTTTGTTATAAGAAAATTTGATTGATTGTTATGTTCTTTAATCCTTAATTAATTATTATTACACCTTATGTTATATGATATAAAAGTTATATTTTTGGCAGTCATATTTTTAGTATCCACTTTCAGAGTATAATAATTAAAAAAAATTATTATCCTTTATTATTTTCTAAATTTACTAAGACTTTAAAAAAAATAAAAACAATTAGGTGAAATTAATAATATATTAAAAACAAAAATATATATTTATCAAATTATTAAAGATAAAGCTAAAACAAGAACTTTGGTAGAGAAAAAAAAATTAGAAATATAGATCAATCATACTGAATGGTTGTAAGTCTCATTTAAGAGTTAAGACAACAATAAATTCATATAACTTGAAGTCTTATTTTTTAATTATCTTTTCAAAATTATATATCCTGTTTTTTGTTGAACTTCTTCTCCTTCAACATTTTGTACCTCTGATTCTTCTGAAAATAAAAGAGTTATTAATAGTGAAGAAATTATTATAGAAGATTTTATAAATAATATTGATGATTGAACAATTTCAAAAGTTCAAAATAATTAGATTTATCAAAATTCTTCTTTTAATCTTTTCAAAACTGATTTTACAATAAAAATTGAAGAAATTAATATTTAGCTTACAAAACTTTTTAAGACCATTCAATTCCAAAAATTCCTTACAAAAACATCAAGACTAAAACTATAAATATATTCATAATGGTCTCATACAAGTTGGGATCAACCTCTTACTAATGAAAATCTAAATACTTACATCCTATTTGTCCTCAAAGATGCTAGATTCTAAATTTCAAAATTCATTACTAAGTTCCATAGAATCCAGATTAAGTTCTATAGAATCCAGATTATGTAGTGGTCCTATTTCCTTTGATTGTTGTATGAACATTACTATATCTCTTAAAGACAAACATCCTATAAAATATGATTCTACTGATCATGTTTTCTATTTTTGCTAGTAAACATAAATTCCAATCCCAGAAAGGTGAAACTTTACTCCTCCAAAGAAACCTTTCTAGATCAAATACAATTGTACCCAAATCTATTCAATGGAAACCCTATCAAAAGACTAGATCCTTAAAGTTGTCATCCAATCAAAACCTTTACAACCATCATAACCAAATATCCAATTCGAACAAATAACATTGTATGGAGATGGTAAGGTTAAATTGTCCTTTCATAAACATTCAACCAGTTCTAGATTCTTAGATAAATCTTCTACATCTAGTGCAACAAATCCTAAAAGAATTTATGAGATTCCCTCTATTATAAACATGTCTTATCGCACAAACACATATAAGAAATCAACCTCTAATATTTCTATCATCAGTTTTCAAAATGCAGATTACACTACAAATATACCTAAGCCACTATATATAAACAATGACCAACATTTTCCAATAACCTCTCCAACATTATGTTTTATAACAGAGAATATCCTAAATAAGTTTAATGTTCTTGAAACAGATTTTGTTGTAAACAAAAAATATTTTATTGATAATTTTTATGCCAACCCTAACTCTAAAAATAGATCTTGGTTTTTCAAAAAAAAATATGCAATGAAAAAAGGAAATACAAAAATATTTTTATGATTTTGTTGCATCATATAAATACAAATCTTATTCTTTGATTGGTTTGAAATGTATTACATGTCTGAAAATCATATTACAAATCCATTTGCAAAACATGCATGCATTGAGTCTGGGCATCCTCCTTTAAGAAACCTTAAAATCCCTCACAATAACTAGACAATAGAAGTTACTCCTTACAAATTCTCAAATAAAGAAGCAACTCCTTATCACTGGTTGTTTTGGCTAGTTAAAAAAGTGGTGAGATTATCATCTCACTGAAACACAACACCTTAAAATCTTAAACTCCATCCAAATGACTAAAGACTAAATACCTATCATAAAATCTGATGGAAACATCATTCAAGATGCAGTTTCAACCTTTATCTTAACCATTTCCTTACATTTTGTAAGTGATCCTTCTCATTTTAAAAACAAAAATGTTGAACTTTTTTCAAACCTTAGATACCAAAAACTCGGTGATTTTTAACGGTGTAAAAAAACTTTCCTTGCTCGTGTCGTGCTCCAAAAAGATTCAAATCAAACATTTTAGAAAGAAAAATTCATTGCTGGTTTACCAACCTTTCTAGGAGAAAGAGTCAAAAATAAAATCAAAGACACTTTTATTACAAAAAACCATTCCTTATAACCAGTTGACTTATGGTGAGCTTGTTAGTTTTATATAAAAGAAAGGTCTTCAGATATGTCAAGACCTTAAACTCTGAAAACATCTTAAATGGGAGATGAGAAGATCTAGACAAGAACTAGGTAGTTTTTGTTAATAGTTTAACTTATCCATACAGAAGCCAACCTGCACTGAAAACTGTTACAAGCCTAACACAAAACCCAACAAACTCCCTCATAAAAAATCAGCCTATAAATACAGGACAGGTTTTAATACCAAAATTAAGCCTTACTACAAAAATACCAATAAAAAAGCCTATAAAACCTTCTCATTCAAAACCCTGGCCTAAATTTGTTCAAAAAAACATTACCAATTACAAATGTGACCAGAAAGGTAATACCTCTAGGTTTAGCCGAGTAAATACCAAACTCCATAAACTTTAATTAGAAGAATGATTCATCTATCATATCAAAACCCTTTTGATTGAAACCATTGATTTTGAGACAAACTCTTCTGACACTTTTGAAGAACCCTTCCAAATAGATGAGTTAGGAATATCCAGTTCTGAATTAGAACATTCAACCCATACTGTGTAGAGGAAGCAAGTGCATCACAACAAGAACACAACCACTTTAACAAATGAAGAGAAGTATCTTCAAAGCGAGATAATTCTCAAGTTTTTTCTCAAGATAACCAACCTTTTAAGGGTAATACCAGGATCCCATCTAATTGCTCAGAATAATTCAATTGGTGAAACGCTTTTCCTCTTGACTTCTCCAGTAATGACCAAGAACTAAGGGCAAACTTAGACTTTCTTGAGGAGATTAGATTTAGTGGTGTAGTAAAGAATGAGGTATTTCATCATCAAGCTATTAATACTATAACGTCATGGTGAAAAATAAAAGATTTAAAATAAAAAATAGGATATTAGAAAGTTGAAAGCGATAAATAGTGTTGTAGAAAAATGAAAGTTGACGCCAAAATAAGATGGATCATTCAGAGTAATGAGGGTGATTAAATCTACTTATCACATATAAGATGAAGAAGAAAAAAATTCTTACACATGCATGACACTCTAATCACTTGAAGATGTACTTCAATTAAAGTTTCCTATGTTGTGTTGTCTTTAAATCTTCAGAATCTCTAATACGGTGTATCTCTAAAATTTATGTCCTATATAAATCTTAAAGAAGTTTTTATACTTTATTTTTCTCAAGATTATTTCTCCAATTTAATCTCCATTATTCGATCTTTCTCAACTTAGTCTCAACCAAACCCAAATGGCCCAGCTTGTCATCAGATAACAAAGCATTTATTTTCCTAATTAAATACTTCTCTAATACCTCTCTAATTTGTGTTCAACCAAACCCAAATGGTATGCTTCTCTAGTTTGGGCTCAACTAAACCTAAATAGGCACAATTTGTCCTCGGATAATGATTATTTCAATACTTTTTGGTTCAGCCAAACCCAGTTTGTTATCAAATAAAAATGATTTCAATACTTCTCCAGTTTGGGTTTAACCAAACCAAAAGGGCTCTATAAGTCTTCCTCACCAAACAATTATTTTTCCAATTAAATCTATAAGAAGATATATTTTTTTCTATTATATATTCAATGTCTTCAAGATTATATCTCCATGTTATTCTTTTCCAGATGACTTGTTTAAATTTTCTCCATACTTCTCCAATTTGGGTTCAACCGAACCAAAGTGGGCCCAACTTGGCCTCAGTTAACTGAACCTAATTTTGGCTATTTCTCCAAGTTAAACTCCAAAGTGAAATTATCTCTAATGTCTCCATATTATTCTTTGCTAGTTGACATGTTTAAACTTTCTCTATGCTTCTCTAATTTAAGTTCAACCAAATAAAAGTGGGCCTAGCTTGGTCTCGGCTAACTGAACCTAGTTTTGGTTATTTCTCCAAGTTAAAATCTAAGGTAAGAGTATCTTTACTGTCTCAATGTTATTCTTCACCAAGTTGATCACTTGTTTAAATTTTCTTTATACTTCTCCAGTTTGGGTTCAACCAAACCCAAATAGGCCTAGTTTAGCCTTGACTAACTGAACTAAGTTCTGGTTATTTCTCTAAGGTGAAAGTATCTCCAATGTCTCCATGATATTCTTCATCAAGTTTACATGTTTAAATTTTCTCTTCTCCAGTTTGGGTTCAACTGAAACCAAATGGGCCTATAATGTTATTCTCTTCCAAGTTCATCATTTGTTTAGATTTCGTACTTTAATTTTCTTAGACTTGGTCCAATGAATCAAGCGAGTCCAGTTAGCTCGATTAACTGAACCTAGATTGGGTTCGGTTTGGCAAAGCCCAAGTTTTGGCTTTTGTTTGATAATTGGGCTAGGTCATTTAATAGTTCTCTCTTGATATTATAAACAAGTGGTGAAAATGGAGAAGTTACCTTTTTATTGATGAAAAAAACTAGAGAAGAATTTTTCCTCGAACTTGAAATCTCGCACTCTATATATTTGAAATCTCACACTCAACAATAAGTAAAGAGCTTACAAAAATCTTGAGGATTGGTAAGTTGTATTTTATGGAGAGAGAATGGTAAGATCACATGGTATTTTCTATTGTTCCACTCTCTCCACTTCACCATGACCCTGTACAGTGACTTAGTACACCTAACATATAAAATGTCTACCATTTACTAACAAGACTTTTGCAGACTCACATGTTAAGCATTATTTTGTTTGTCATGCGTTGTTAGGTATCATTGCTCACACTATTTTTCACAAGTCAATTTTTTTAATAAAGTGTTAAAAAATTGATTATGGGGGAAATGATGATACATGTTAAAAAGAATAAGAAAAAAAAATATGATGTGAATTTGTGCAAAACATATTAGCTCGAATTAACCAAGTTCAACCGAGAACAACAAGCTTATTTTTGACTCAGTTCAAACAGTTTTGGGTTGGTTTAACCAGGTCAAATCAAACCTAAGATCTCCTATTGGGTTTGGTTTGACTAGGTCAAACCAAACCTAAATCGAGCCCATTGTTTGGCTCGATTCAAAGGGTTTTAGTTTGGTTTGACTATGATCAAACCAATCCTATTTGTAGGCTTTGTTCAAAGAGTTTTCAATCGGTTTGACCATGGTCATACTGAACCCAAACTGAGCTAATTAGATCAAATCAAACCTAATTGGTCTCGGTTCTCTACTCTTAGGTCGATTTGATCAGATCAAACTGAACCCAACCAAACTCATTTTGACTTCGAATAACACGTTTTTATGTTCGGTTTCACCATGTTCAAACCGAACTTAATTGAGCCTACCCTTTTTTTTCATCTTCTTTGTAGTTCATTATTAATGTTGATATTGTGCACTACACTAACACCTTTAGCCTATATAATGTGGCTACAACTCATAAAGTTATTAGAAGATGGTACACCTAAGAAGCTAATTCTATATATATATATATATATATATATATATATATATATATATATATTACAATATACTAAAATGGCCCAGTACCTCTGTTATTGTTTACCTAGACTAGCCCTTGCCACAGAGAGTTGCAAGGGCAGCAGGGGAAGGTTGGGGTTGTCTTTTTGCTGGGATGCATTTGGCATTGAAAAGATGATTGGGGAGAAAATGGTCAGCTCAAGTTTTGGTGGGGCTGCAGGCCCTGGATGTGAACACCTAGCGCTAGGGTTGGCTTGCCCTGGACATGAGCCAGGCTCGAGCCCCCAAGTGGGAACACCTGGCGTTTGGGTTGCCATACCTGTGCACTGGGTCAGACCCGCATGCCCACATGGCACTGAAGCTGGCTTGCTCTGGGCACTAAGCCAGACCCGCGCGCCATATGGGGACACCAAGCAATAGGTCTGCCCTGCTTGTGCGTTGGGTCTGGCCCACGGGCATGGCTGTAGACCCTGGCGTGGCCCAGGGCTCATAGGTCCAACGTCAAAACCCAGCTCTCTTGGCTCTTGCGTCCGAATCCAGTACTTTTGGCTCCTGCAACAAGACCCAGTGCTCTTAGGTCCGGCGTCTGGACCCAGGGCTAAAGGGTTCGGTCCTATGTCTGGAACCATTTTTCATAGGTCATTTGTAAGTACTCGTACCCGGACCCAACCATATTGAGTGCAACCACGGACCCAAATTACAACCTTCTTGGGTCCGGACACGAACGATCCCCACCCTCTTGGGCCCAAACACAAACCCAACAGCTTTGGGTCCGGACGCGGACCCAACCCCCAACCTCACTTGGGTCAGAACATGACAGACCCAAACCCCAACCCGTTTGGGTCTGGATATGAACCCAACCCTCTTGGGTCCAGACTCAGACCCAACCCCCAAACCACTTGGTTTCGACAGTGAACCCGACCCGCAACCCCCTTAGGTTCGATCACATACCCAACCCTCTTAGGACCCCACCCAACCCAACCCCCAAGCCCTATGCCGAACCCAAACCCCAACCTGATTGGGACGGACACGGACCTAACCTTCAACCCCTTTAGGTCCCCACCCGGCTCGACCCTTAACCCCCTATAGGTCCGAACTCCGAAGGACCCCTACACCAACCCCCTTGGTGCTGGACACAGACCCCACCCTTAACCTCTTTGGGTCCGAGCACAGACCCAAGTCCCAAACCCCTTGGGCCTGGACTCTAACCCAAACCCTAACCACTTTGGGTCCGGCCACGGACCCAACCCGCAACCCCCTTGGGTCCCCGCCTGACCCAACCCCCAATCGCCTTAGGTCCGGCCACGAACCCAACCCGCAACCCTCTACTTTGAATTATAATAAAAATAATAATATTATTATTATTTTTATTATAATTAATATTATTAATTAAAAAATTAATAAATTTGAAAAACAAATTAATATTAAAATTAAAAAAATATTAATTTTTGTATTATAAATTTTTATAGTATTTTTTATGAAAATAAAAAATATACCCACCATGTAGCGCAGGCGGCAGCCAGCTAGTATATATATAAAGGAAAATGATCTTGAATCATTCTCACGTACTCCATGTAATCATATTTTCTCCATACATGAAAACAACACTCTTAAAACATTATATTGACTTGGCCATAGATTGTTTTTTTACAGGTAATCCCATTTAGAATTATTCACCAAGAAAGCTCAATGCAACTAAATTTATATGAATTTTTTTCCCAACTTGTATTGGATCATCATTTTTAAGTTTTTTTTTTTTTTGTCAAAAATAACATCTTGATGCAGCTCCTAGTTTTGGGTTATTTTACATATTTAAGTCAATTAAATTAAATATAAAGCTTCTAAAAGATATCTTACTCAAAAAGAAATCAAGAGGTAACGTTTAATTACTATTTAATAAAAAAAACATATAAATGAGACATTTCTTTTGTCCTTCATGTTTTGTTTTAAAAGAATATAAATTTATTCTAAAACTACTATAAAAATATATTTATTTTTATATCTTAATCTTATCTACCAATCCTTCCTATTTCTGTCTCTTCTATCTTGTAAAATTGACAAAACACAATCTAAAAGTTGAACAGATCTATATTTCCCCTCCAACATGCATGAAAAAAAGATGCAATCCAGACGAAATTGAGTGGTTTAAGGCCATCCACGAGCAAGCATTAACCCAGCAATGTGATGAGATACAAGTTCACCAAATCCTGAATTTAAGAGAATGCTTTTCGTGATAAATATTGAAGTCTACTTCTGCAAGAAAGCAGGCAGAGGAACAAATTTCACAAAAATCGTACACCGTCTCATTTGTGCCCAAGGCCACCCCCAAAAGAAAAGGTAAAAAAAACACATAACCGCGAGTTGCATGTGAGGCCTAAAATCCAACGGTGTGGGACTTTTATGAAATCACTTCTTGGACTTGCTTTCAAATCAAGTTGCGTTAGTGAATAAGCAAAACAAATACAAGCTTTACAGGCAACTGGAACCTCCATTTGCACTCTCTGAGCTGCTTGAGCTTGAACTGTGCCGAGCTATTATCATGTGTGATGTTATTCACGAAATCAAATGATCATACACAACAAAAAAAAAAAAAAATAGCTATAATAAATTAGACTGTCCACTGGTGCAATCTCTGCAGCCATTTAAGAATCTACCACTCCAAATAATTTACAGATTTGCTTGCGTTCTATCCAACTAAAGCTTTGCTTCTGCCAATCCAAACTGTGGAACAAAGTGATTAAAAGGTTAGGAAAGTAGGAACACAGGTACTAAAATGCTCGCAGAAATAGCAAATACCATTTAGTCAAACTATACCCTTAAACCATGTGAAGTTTGTACGTATTAGATAAATGTAGTAACAGTAATGCACCTTGCAAGAAATGAAACCCATCTCTCTCACATGCCAAATTTTATCAGTGAAAAATGCAGCTAATTCTTACATTCAAATTCACGTTCAAATCCAAAATAATTGTGGTGGTGGTGGTGGTGGTGAAGAAGAAATATGCATATTATTCAAAACTAACATGATTTTAGGCATTCTATTAAATCAGAAAATCACAGTAACACTGATGAAAAAAGGCACATCCTTCCATGCATTATATCACAAATTCCATAATGATTTTTTGCACTGATTTTCTTACTGGACCCGTGTTTGGTTCTTGTCATTAGAACAATGCGAGGCGACCAGACATCTCTTGCCTGCATTCTTAGCAAGCTATATACCAACCTTTACCGACATTGAAAAGACATCATAGAACAACACCCACCCCAAACAGCACATAGTAACCTCTTCCGTCCAGACTCCCAGGCAATCTCCAATCTGCCTATACTGTAAATCTCATACTCTAAATTGACATTAATTCTTTTCTTTCAGTGCATGTAGTCCATCCAAACTATGTATGTATAAACGCATGGCAGGAAGGCCCCCACACCCACCCCCCACCACCACTTTTTTTGTGGTAGATAACTACAGATTATATCAAACATTAAATTCTCACCAGCAAAGTATAGCGAGTTAAATTCAACAGAATGGAGTCCATATCAGAAACAAAAACCTATATCAATTAAAACCGTGTAATCTGCTGCACCATTGGAGAACCAGTTGATTGTGAAACCATCTGCTCTGAACTTGGTGAAGGTCTTATCAAGTGATTAGTAACAACTGGGTTGCCAAGCCCTTGTCTTAACATCTCTTTAGGATTGATATTATTTCCTTCAGACTGAGAGGACTCCATCAATGCACGAATCTGAACCAACATTGAGAGTGAAAGTAGAAGCTTCAGATAAGAGAGAAATATAGGGGAAAAAATATCTGGAGTTTATGGTTACCATATCAAGACGCTTCTTGTGGAGATCGCTAGGCAACTGCATATTTTAAACCCAGGGTCAAATTGGATCTCTTGAACTGTATTTTGCATAAAATATTAATGAATTTTTGCATGGTGGTACAAGAATGGCCAACATGATCACCTGTAGAGATGTGTGTGTGAGAGTGAGTTTTCGTGGGGGAAGACAGGACTGGCTAAAGGATTATATTGGTTTATTATAAAATCAACTGAAGTTCTAGAATAAAAAATTGAAAAGCTTCATAATTTTTATGATATTTTACACTTACTAAATTTTAGAAGTTCATAAAAAGAACTGTAGATAAAAAATTTTGGACTTCCATCAGATTCATCCAGCTTAGATTGTACTTCATCTTAATCAAGTTATTTGACATTGATAAAAAAAAAAAAGATATCATAATAACAAATATCCCAGCTACTTACAAGTCTTTTTTGGTGCTTCTGCTCTTCCGTTGAAAATCCAGGGATGGTTAAATGCCAGTTTTTCTCTACACAGTTTTCAAGCATCATACTCATCAAAAACTTGTTTTGCCTCACTCAAAAATAAGACAGCAAAAGCAAATTTACCAATATCGTTGTTATATTGATTTTATCAACTATAATGCATCATGTGCTATAACTATTTATTTATTATTTTTCTGCAATAGATAGAACCCTACAGCCACCATCAATGGTTAGATAGTCAGGGATTTAACGTTAGAAGTTAGTAGTTAGCAGGGTAGTGGGGACAGATTCCAAATTGTATGATCGATTGCATGATCATAACTGTATCCAAGGGGCCAAGGTAATTTCAGCTACTTCCAGTTTTTACACTCAAGTAATGTGATTTAAGCCAATGTTTCATCAACAACCTACCCTTTATATATGATGCATAAAGGATAACAAATCAAAATTAATCAGATTTTTTCACGATGATTAATTTTTAAAAGACAGTTTTAACTATAACATCCTTGGCAGAAACCTAAAGTTCAGTCAGCTGAACAAAAGCATTTTGCTACACATCTAAGCAAACATGCATCGTGACTTCTTGAATATAGATTAGAAGCCAAAAAAAAATGTGTTAAAAAACAAAAGCAGATTTGATAACAATGATGTCTGACAGATTAAATGAAACCAATGCTAAGCGTTACAGCAACTGGAGTTCACTCATTTCTTATCATGCATATTCCACAGCCACTTGTGCTGCTCCAATTTTTTAAATCAGATAGTCTACTATCATTATTGCTCTAATCCATAAGAGCATTTTATAAAATCAACGACTAAATATGTGCATCACATAACAGTAGTCTACTATATGTTGAAGCACGAACCTAAGTGAAGCATTATATCCTTGGACTCTAAAGTTGAAGATTTCCGATGCTTAGCCAAACTGCAAGCAAATGTGGTCACCTGCATTTTAGCAAAAATAAGTATCTAAATGAAAAATTTGAAAGAAAAGGATTTAATTCATCCTCCACGGATATTATTGCAGAATATTTGGTGGACAAGTTAGATGGTAAAAACATGATCATGTATGCAATTATTACTGATAAAAATACCATGATTTATGGGTTAACATTTCTCGGGATAGAACAAATCCAACTGAAAAGGCAAAAACTCCAAGCAATCTTTAATTTTTTATCCTATTCCTACATGATTTATAATTTATCCAAGCTTAATTTTATTTTTTCTCCTGAATGAACCTGATATACCACTAATCCATGAACAAAAGAAGAATACTTCTTCCACTAATATTAGGGTGTTTAGGACCATTAGAACAGAAAGAATAAACCAAGCAGGATTTGAGTAGTCTACATATCAAAATGAATGTATGTGTACCAGGCCACTGTTTTCATACCCCACCACAAAACCTGAGCAGTTGACCCAATCAAATTTCACCCTAAAGTGAGAGGCTGTACAAGAAAAGTTGAGCGATACAATGAAGAAAGTTATGCAGCAGAAGAATTACTGTGGAAGTTTTCATTCAAAAAATTAGGGAAATTGTGCATGCATTTATAGAGGTTCTCATAGAAGGTGACATTTGATGACATCGAAAACAAGCTTTTCATTTTTCTGATACTCAAACCATCAAGTTTTACATCAAACAAAGCTTCATAAGGGACCTTCATGCAACTAGGAAATTAAGAAGTATCAACACTAGAGAAGGTTTCAGTCTGATCATATTCCATTTCCCACTAAGGTTAATTTGGAGATAATATATCCTCCATCATTTTTGCAATAAGTGGACCCTCTCAACTTTTAACATGCAACCTCTTGTTTGCAAGTCAAAATGTTTTACCATTGCACCAGTCAATGGTCCTTCATACTTAACTACGAGTAAATTCTTTGTTGATTGGAATGAAGTCAAGGAAAGGATGACCAAAAGGGAAATTCTTCTGAAACCTACCATGGTTAAACTTTCGACAGTCTATAACAGTAAGATCTTCCTAAGTACATCTACAACCAAGCAACTGCAACAATTGAAAATCTAGAAAAATATCTGGTGCCTGCCCTGGCCTCACATTAGGCTACAATTACCACTTGCATTCAAGCCTTCATTAAAAGTAAAAACCTCACACTCAATCATGAACTCAATAGTAATATCCATATAAATGCAGAATAAAAAAAAAATGTGCAAGAATATAAACTTAAAATCTTATTGCAGTGAAACTTTGGTAAATAGAAGCACAAAAAAAACACAGAAACATGCCATGTGTGTGTGAGAGAGAGAGAGAGAAGGGGGGGGGCTACATCTTTATAACTGAAGGAATTCTTGTGCGCGTGGGTGCACTCACACACACACACACACACTCTTATGCAGAAAAATTTATATATGTTAGCAAGCCTCACAGAATCAATAAATTCGTCAGCAACTTCCAGAAAAAGTTCTTCAACATCAGGATCTAGCTTTCCATGTGAATCCACCTGAGTAACCAAAAGATGAACAATATGGCACATTTATCATGAAGAATTGGAAACCAAAAAAGAACGTGGTATAAAGCTAAAAGAAAAGGAACAGAGAAAACAAAGTGAAATGCTGGACAGACCTGTGAAACCAAGTCTTGTATCTTTCTCTTCCCAAGAAGTTGATTTGTTGCTTCTGTTCCTTGGCTTGAACTTCCCCCTGGTGTAGTTGTACCAGATGCTGTTGCATCTGGCTGTGATCCTGTCAAACTAAGAGATTTCTGGCCTGTGGGTCCTGGCATCCTTGGAGATTGCTGTTGTTGTTGATGTTGTTGCTGCTGCTGATGCAGAGGCACTTGTTGCAATTGTTGCTGTTGCTGTTGCTGCTGCTGCTGCTGCTGCTGCTGCTGCTGCTGCTGCAGTTGCTGTTGCTGTTGCTGTAGTAGTTGCTGCTTCTGCTGATGAAGTTGTTGGTGTCCCATTTGGGGCTGCTGCTGTACCAGTTGGGATAACTGTTGTGCCATCAAATTCTGGTGCTGACCAGATGAAGCCAATTGCTGCTGCATGAGAGCCTGTGATCGCCTCTGTTGAAGATGGAACGAAGGCGAGGCAGAACCAGACATTGTTGGCATTTGCTTCAACCACTGTTGCTGTGACAGAGAGTTCTGCATCATAGTTGGCTGTGCATTCTGAGCCAGCCCTGACATCTGAGGATTCATATATGCCATTGATGGTGTCCTTTGTAGGCTTTGAACCTGCAGTTTCAGGGAGATGATCATGCACACAATCAAATGTAATGCAAATGATTGCAAAAGTTTCACGTTCCAACAACAAAACTAAAAGTAGAATGATCAGTTGACATTTTTCCGTGCTTACTGAAAAACAAAGGATAGAATACTTGATCACAGAAAAGAAGATTGCTTGATTCTAGGAAAGCCCAATGGCTACAATTAGCAGTAATGTGCTGATGTATTCACTCAGCGCTCAAATTAAAAAAATAATAAAAATAAAAATAAGCAATTCATCAAAAGAGGCATGTGCTTATCCACATGTAAGTGCAAGAACCAAATAACATGAGAATGCACATTGCTTCTCACAATCACTCCATTTATGCTTATCAAATATAATTGCAGAACTACAAACGATGACAAATACTAAAACAAAATTGCAAAAGCATTAGAGAGAGCTAAGGTTGGAAAACCACCCTTTATAACAAAACACCACTCATACAATATGGTTCTTCAGAGAAATGGGACTTGCTAGCAAAAACCAGACAAACAAATTTTGACTAATAACCTCATTTTTAATTAAAAAACTTGAGCCCAAGCTTTACAGAAACTAGAGTCACCAAATCCAGTTACCAGAAAGATAAGAAGGCAATGTGATCAGAGAAAACTCAAACCTGAGAGGTGAGCAGATTTTGTTGCACAAGTTGCTGCCTCATTGACCCTACATTTATTCGCTGTTGAGCATATGTGAGTGCCCCATTAGGTCTTATTTGTGAACCCATATTTAGTGATCCCATCACTCCCATTGCTTGTATCCCCTGCAAAGACTGGCCCGGAGAATTACCAGGATGGAACTGAGACCCTTGAACTAACCCAGCTTTCTGCCTTGGCTACATCCAAGAGTGCACTTATTTTAGAAAAAAATAGCTACTATGATCATTAAATTATTTTGCTAGCTCAATCACAAATGCGTTGCATAATGAGCATGAGACTGAACCAACAGATTCTATTGATCCAATCAACTATTCAATCATGTAATGATTAAAGAAGAAGCACACCATTTTTTGAGATTATTCATTCAGCTCAGAAATCCCATATAATTGGATATCCTTTTAAAAATATAAGTACTTAAACTGTGAGATACTGTCAATTGATTATCACACAGAAATGACTTTTCTATACCTTTGTAAAACTTTCAAGTAATTTATCACTTTTGAGTAGTGCAATAAATAGATTTCATACCCCAAATAGCAATAATTTATAAATTGATTGACACTAGCACAATCCAAAAATTCTTACTAAGGCTAACAATTTTTTTCAAAAGCACAGATTACACTAACAGTACAAGCCAATTAACCAAAAACAGCAACTTTGTAAACAAAACACTATAACTTTGAGAACTTTAAAGGAATCAAAAACATACCGAAGACAGCAACTGTGAGGGCAAGTTCAACTGAGCGGCGGCGGCAGCTGTCCCGGTCAACATAGGAAGGTGCCCAGTTTGGCCGAGAAGTGCTGAGCGAGACGAATTTGCCCCACCCAGTTGTTGATTCTGCTGTGAATTCGGTTGAATTGAAGCAGACCCGCCAAAATTCATCTGCCCATACAGGCCCTGCTGCTGCTGCTGCTGCTGTTGCTGCCTCAAAACGCCACCGTATTGGTTCGGTTGCTGTTGGTTAATTTGACTCAAGCGCGACATAGAAGGAGATCTTTGAAGGGTTTGTTGGATTTGATATCCTGACATTGCTGTGACATTATGCTGCTGCTGCTGCTGCTGCTGCTGCGACGGGAGAGAAGGTGAAGCAGGGATTTGGGAGTGTTCAAGTGAAGAAGAGGAAGAGATTTGTGTGTTTTGAGGTAAATTGGATACGTTTGGTGTTTGTATCTGTGTTAAGGTTGTCGTGTTAGTGTTCATTAAGGTTGCTGCTTGTGACGATGGGTCTATTACTGTATTCTGAGAAGGGAGAGGTTTAGGCGAAGCGGCTGCATTTTCTGCCATGGATTGGAAAAAGATTATGGGTTTTTTTTAATTCTACTTAAAAATCCATTCTTTTCGATGAATTCCGTGATTCTAGTCTGGGTTTCTTTCTTTTTGCAGAGCTTGTAGAGAGAGAGTTGATGGGGAGAGGGAGAGAGGGAGAGAAGAAGAGGATTACTCGGTCTAGCTGATAAGCAGAGGGAATGATGCATATGGGGGATCTAGGCCATACACGTAGGAGACGCATGGGATGCTCGAGTGATCATATAGACTGTATGCTGTACACGTGTACAAATGGGAAGCGGGGGTCAAAAGACTTTTGGTAGTCAAAACATGTGGCTTGATTAGATTGAAGAGTGACTTAATTAATGAAAAGTCAATCATAAGAATAAGCAATTGGTAAAGTAGTAAATACACTATACATTTGGTTTTTTTTTTTTTTTTTTAAAATGAGGTAAAAATTTCGGGAAAATAATATAGTTTTGAAAAATAGTTTTGTTTGAACATAATATTAATTTTGTACAAAATTACATTATGTTTTTTTAATATCAATTATGTACCAACCGTTATTGAGAATAACAGTGATGGAGTTATATTTTTTGTTTTTCAAAATAATTAATTTTTTTAAAATAATCAATCATTTCAAAGTTAACTCAAAATTTTATAAAAATTCAATGACTAAAAGATAAGATTTAATGGCTAAAAAATAAAGTAACATTGCAAGGAAGGGAAATGAGGAAAGAAAAAATAAAAAGAAAAAAATAAATCACTGCTGACACACCAGGGATCCCTTTTTGACACAATCAATACAGTTAGAAAAATCTTGATAACATAATTTTAACTATATCTTAGAAAATCATTAAAAGAGATCGTAATTAACTTTAAATTAACTCCAAACAAAACCTCTAAAAATTAGAACTACATGTTATGGTTTATCAATGTGTAATTAGAATCATCTCATCGAGATCTTTATAACGGTACTGGGTATGTCGAAAATTGAGTTTCGGTGTATCCCTAGTAACCCATTCTTTTTTGGGCATTACATCTTTAATTTTATTTACTGGTCATTGAATCTTCATAAAAATTTAAATTGGCTTTTATAGCTGTTAATTAATTTAGTTTAAAAATAACTTTTGAAACAACTACTATTTTTAATAGCGGTTGTATTTAAGTTATACTATTTTTCAAATACTTTTCTAACAAGTATTATTTTCTCAAAATTTTTATTAAATTGTGTTAGAATTACAAAAGACCCATACATTTGCTTTAAGGGTGATCATTTTCAGTTCAGTTCGGTTTTTATCAAAAAAAAGTATCCAAACCGAATTTTTAAAAAAAAACTGAAACCAGTTCAAACCAACCAGTTTCAGTTCGGTTTAGTTTGGCCTGGTTTTTCAGGACAAAAACCAGTTCAAACCGGTTTGGCTCTGTTTTTCGGTTTGGTTTAGTTTTGCTCGGTTTTTTTCTGATTTGGGTTCGGTTCGGTTTTTTCGGTTTCAGACTTATAAAACCAAAACCGAACCGAACTGGTCGATTTTTTCAAAATTTTAATCGATTTAATCAGTTTTTTTATCGGTTCGATTTTTTTAGTTATTGTTTTTCAGTTTCTTGATTTTTTTTCTCACCCTTAATTTGCTCCTTGTTTAACCTAATATGACAGTAACTAGTCAGTGCATTGTATTTCTTAGGAGTGAGTGCTAAACCTTTTTCTTTAACCGAAGAAAGAAGAGTGAGGGGTAAGTGCCACCTTCTAATGGCTAATAAGTACTCTCTGCACAGGAGTACTTAAAAAGAAAAAAATAAAAATTATATTCAGCGTTTTAAAATGTGATTTTTTTTTTCGTTTTTTCTCTGTATTTTAAAAAATTATATTTAAAATTATTAACCACCTTAAAATTAAAAACAATATAAAAAATAAATTTATCATCATAAATAATACAAAATAAATACACAAATTACATGTTGATCCAATATACACAGATTTGGGTTCTTCTTTTGTACGATTTCTTCCCCCTGAGACTTTTCTTCTTTTCTTTTCTGTGCAAATACAAATTTGTAAGTTCCATCCTATTTTTGCTAGATCTGGATTGGCAATATCACTAGTAAATCAAAATAAAATTAGGTGGTTTAAACAATTGGAGATCTTTAAGTTTTTTAATGCAAAGAACACAAAAGGAATCCCTCAAGGTAATACTCAAGGGATGGGGAATTATCAATGTTAGTGACAAAGGTATTTTTTGCCAGAGAGGGTTGTTTAGTTAATGCCTGTTTGTTGACGATTGTAGTAGAGGTAATGGTTTAAAATGTTTTTTTGTTTAGAAATATATTAAAATAAAAAAAAATTTATTCTTTTAAAATTATTTTTGACATCAACACATCAAAACAATTTAAAAATATAAATAACAATTCATTTTAAACAAGAAAAAAAATTAAAAATTTTTAGAACGCGGTTTACATTATGTTTCCAAAAACTTTATTAAGATACAAAGAGGAAGGATGCCTAGTAGAAAATACCTAATTAAAAGTATATCAAACACCAAGAAAGCTGTTGTTTGCTAAGAGGAAGATTTTTGGAGCAGATAAGGAAAAAGCCTTTCAATCTATCAATAATTAGAGTGATTATTTAGAAGCTTCCTTTAACAATTAGATTAGGATTAGAGAAATAATTCAATTCAAGGAAGACTATCTTGTTTTGTTTATTTTCTTAATAAATTTGTTGATGATGGTGAATAAACAGAAGATGATGGATGTGTATAGAGAAATGTTGATAATGTATTCATTGTTTAGAAATTGAAAATTTAAAAAGAAGAAGAAATGAACTGCTGTGGCTAGGGGTTTTTTTTTTTTCAATGGCAAAGCTGTAATATTAATATTATAAAGGTTTTTTAGTCATTAAATGAAATATAATGATAACTCTATAAATAATCTGATATTTTTTGTTAATTTTTTTTTTGTGGGATGTAAAGTGCTATAAAATCATTAAAGTTTAGTATGTAAAGTGTAATTTCTCAAAACATAGAATCAAAATTTAAAAAAAAAAAAAACAATCAAACTATAAGGAATTGTTTGATTTTGGGTCATTAGAGATTTGTCCACTACCTTTCTTTAAAACTTCTCTCATGATTTTTTTGTTCTTCAATCGGTCATTCAAAATTAAATTTTTTTTTAATAATTTTTCATACATTTAAAATTTTTAATAAATTCTTTAATATTTGAACTAAAAAAATTAAAAAAAGCTTGCTTTTTTAATCATTAAGCAAACTTCTTTGATTTTTTTTATTCCTCTTTATACAATATTTCAAACTTTTTTATGCATGGCCTTGACTAGTGGTGGAGGCAGGGAGGCCCCTGCAAGGAAAATTTTCTCCAGCCCCTCCCTTAAAACAAAGTCTCAGAAAGAAAATCCTCCCCTGTAACGTTATTTAATTTAGCCCCCTTGATTTTTTTTTCTTGCTCCGCCCCTGGCCTTGACATTAATCACTTTGCTTATAAGGATATAATATGTTATGCAATTGTTATGCATTTGAGCCAAAACCTTATAACACAACTATTAATGCTTATATGTTATTGATGGTGCAATAAAAAAAAAACCTTTTGTTGTCGATTGGGTCCCAAATGAATAAGACATGCCCCTTAATACGTGTCTTATGTATTTAGCTTTTTTTTATTTGACCATGTAAAATATGCAATCCTCATAAATAATGAATAAAACTCAACCCAGATTATTATGAAAATCTAATGGTTATTGAAAAAAACAAAAATAATTCAATGGCTAAAAGAATAAATGACAGGGCATATAAAACAAGGAACGAGAGAAAAGATAAAATAAAATAAAATAAAGAAAGAATATGATATTGAGGTCACACTCGAGCTTTGATAACAACACCCCTAATACCATAAAAAAAAAATCTTTACAAGATCAATTTTTAGATACCTTAGAAGGCCACCATTGAATGCTAGAGTGGTTAACACAAGAAACCCAAAGGTGACGAGTGACTCACTCGCTGGCCATTTAAGCTTAGCCCAAACAGTTAGAAACACGCCATTTTAGGTCCTATCTCGATCTCGACTTACCTTGGTTTATCTAATCTAGCCACGACACATATCGCTATGTATTTTTTAAGTTTTCAGGAGTCAAAAACACAAACTTTCTATGTTCATTTTTTTTCTATGCACGCATTACTTTTTCTATGTAGTGGAAGCTCACTTTTCTAGCCAATGATTATTTTCATAGTATTGTAACTAGCTAGCATCTTCGTAAATGGCATGCATAGCATAACAACCCTTGATTTTCTAGGAAAATATTGTCACCAACATCTCCACCATTAACAAGTATAACTTATCATCTGATTACCTAATTTTCTAAAAAAAATTATCCTCATGCATGAAGATAAGTTCAAGAACTAAGTGTATAGATATCCAGTCATAGGCAAGATACGAAAGTACTCGGCTCTATATATAAACTTCATACATAGACTTTAAGAGACAAAAATAGTTTCACACGAGGATTTTTTTTCCTCACTCCCTACCATTTTATTTTATTTTCTTTTTCTACACTTACTAGCTTATGCATTATAGTGTTTCTTGTACCCACAAAAGATTTGTTTTTTAAGAACAACTCAAGCCAAAGATAAAAACATACATTCAAGACCAACTATCAACCCAAGTTGCAGTCATGAAGCCTATATCCAAAAGCTAGTTCATTCTTTTTCACTCATCACCCAAAGTTCTTTCAATGACTAATAAAACTTTAGGACAGAAAGAATAATTTATCTCTTTACCACAAAAACTATAGCTCTTCTAGATCTTCCATAGTTCAAGTAAATCTATGCTCTAATTCTTTTATATTCTCGTTAAGTGATGGAAAAGAGTTCAGTAATATTCTTTTTAGCTGGAATACTAGTGTTGAAATGAGAAATAAGTTGAACACATAGATCTTAAAGGTTAATAATCCAGATTTTTTTTTTGTCTTTCTCATTCAAGTATTTCTTGTTGATGGACTAAAAGAATGTGAAGTTGTTCTCACAAATCTAAAACAACATAGTTGAACTCATTGCCACTAAAGCTCTAATTAGTAAAGTTTATAATTGCTTTTGATATGGACACCTATATACTCTCCTTAAAAAAATCACCTTAATAAAAAAAGATACAATGTAGAACCATATTTGAGTAGAAAAAGCAAGTGTCATCAGATAAGGACACACTTGTTTTCAAATATCAGAATCTTTACATTACCATTAGTCTCTTACTGGGACATCTAAAAGGAGCATCAAATGGTCTATTCGGGATTATCTAACATTCCCTGAGCTCCCAACCTTTTTTCTTACCACCAATGTTATCAAAAACGTGTTTTGACTTGTAAAATCATATGATTTTACGAGTCAAAACATATAAAACGTGTAAAATCAGGTTAAAAACTCGAAAACTAGTACAATGATCAAACCCGATTAGACTCGCTTAAAATCGGACCGATTTCACCGTAAAAATTAAATAAATTGTTAAGTGCTGAGTCAGCACTCTCTTTTCCCCATGAGTCTCCACTCCCCCGCCCAACACTCCACCCACCCCCTTTCCCCTTTCCCCAAATCACCAGCAGATTAAGAAATCAACCCGACCCTAACAGATTAACACCAGCAGCACAACTGGTTCCACTCTTTACCAGCAGCGCCTTTGATCTGAATCTAATTGTCTCCACTCTTCACTATTCACTCTCCACTCTCTCAGCTGGTTTTGCTTACTACCGAGATCCGGAATGTTTTTGGCTAAAAGAAGGTAAGAATTTATTCCTAAGTTTCGTTTTGATCTTAAATTCTCAAGTCTCAACTCTCAATCTAGTAAGGTTAACACCAGCAACGCAGCTTCCACAACTTCCACTTTCTCT
>Ga0325404_1000407_pt1 | contig 42255 bp, 24 predicted proteins | sample PopdelMetagenome_18_FD_205664 | JGI IMG/M metagenome (GOLD analysis project Ga0325404, IMG submission 205664) | Populus deltoides microbial communities from Bellville, Georgia, United States - Xylem-Control-R1 | ecosystem: Host-associated > Plants > Phyllosphere > Stem > Wood/Secondary xylem...
AAATGGAAGGGAAAGAGAAACTTTTCGAAAAAGTGCTTCGAATTGTTCATGGGTTTCACGTCTGCCACTACAGCACTTACAAATAGGTGGAAATTAACGGATGACCTGTATGGATGGTGTTAGGTTCATGGGATGGTCATGCATTTCACTAATAACATTAACAACTACGACTGCAACCACCGCCAATCACAGCTAAAGATTCTTCCACCGCAGATCCTCACTATCCCTTTTTGCCATCCTCCATCCCCCCATTTTTTTCACTTCCACTTCAACGTTTGATATCTTCTAACTTCCTTGATGGCACCCACGACTGTCCAGGTGAACCTTCTATCTCTCTGTTTTAATAAGCACCTTCTTCTTGTAACTTCCTTTGCCATTGTTCTTAGATTGTAGACTACTCTTCATTTTTTGGCCTTGCAAGAACAATGAAATTTGAAGACTACCTTGGGCAACAGAGTGATGAGAAACAGAAAAGAGTCGATCTCGAGGAGGAGGTGAAGAACCTTATTTCGATCATTTCTCCACCTAGCCTTTTGTTCTGTATAGCATATAGGAGTAGAAGCGAAAAAAAAAATGTCATTAAAGGATTACTAATGGTGGCTTTGGCTTGTAAACGTTGCAGGTTGAGAAATTGCAAGCAGAATTAGACGAGGAGCAGGCAATAAACAAGGTTCTGCAGTGTGCACTCCATGGTTCAGTGTCGTCCCATCCATGTCTTGCCACGCTGATACCGCCCCAAGTAAGAGCAATTAAGTGGATAGTACTATTATTCTTTCTATAGAATTGATGTCATAAAGAGGATTGGTGCGTGTGCAGGTTCAGAGCCTCCTTGCAGAACTGGCAATGGTGGAGGAGGAGATCGTATGGCTTGAAAGAAAAGTTGATGAGCTGAAACTCAACTTGTATCAGGAGGTGGAGCTGAACAAGGAATGGAAAAGGCAGCCGCAACACCAAAAGAAGATGAAGCAACAAAATCAATTACCACCAAGCGGACTGGAAAATCGATCAGTGCTCAAAGACGATTTCAATCAGCTATCCAGATCACAACATTATGACGAATACAGAAAAGAGAAAATGAAATTCAGAAGACCCTCTGTAGGTTCTGCAGCAGAAATGTTAAGCATGTTGTCTACAAGTTCCACTAGTAAGCTTGCATGAACATTCCTTGAGCCTGGCTCAAGTTGTTGAGTCTTTTTACTTTCTAAGTTTTGTCCAAAAGGATAAGAAGGAAAAAAAATACAAGGAAAATCCACTTTTTTATTGTCTCCTCTGTTCTTGTACTGCACAGAAAATGAGAAACCAAGGAGGCATACAGGAAGAATACAAAATGAACACCATATCCGTAAAGAAATTTGTAATGAGAATCCAAATGAACTGTCAGAAGAACTTGTCAAAAGCCTAATAGGAATATTCCTTGAGCTACACCAGGCACCACCACAAGATACAGAAGAATTAGCTATTGTTCCAAAACTTAGCCTATCCTGCATGAATTCAAAGGGCCCAAAGACCTTGTTCAACTATAAAGCATCTATCTTCCCTTTCAACCGCAATGAATCAAACCTCGACCCTTACCGCATTATGCCAGATTTAGATAGCACTGTCAGGGACATTGGGCCTTACAAGAACTTCATTCAGATTGAAAGAAACTCGTTAGATGTTCGTCGTTTACCAGAGTGTTTACCAATGGCCGGAAAACTGAGGTGCTTACTGATTTTCTCAGGGCATGATGATTATTTAGACACCGATAATTCAAATTTCAGACTTCCTCACATGTTCTATTTCTGTACCTCTTTCAGGGTTTTAATCCGTAGACTATGTAACGTTGACTTGACATTCTTGACCTACAAGCAGAAGCTAGCATTTTGGATCAATATCTACAACGCCTGCATAATGCATGTACTGTAAGAAATCTCAAGTTTCATCTAGCAAGTGAGAGGCATGTCTGTCAAATATTTAATGAGATTCTGCTTGTCATAAAATTTCAGGGATTTCTAGAACATGGGCTACCTTCGTCACAGGAGAATCTGCTGGCAACTATGAACAAGGTATGTCAATTCGTAGACAAACCATGGATTAAAAAATAAAGCCTGAAGTGCCCAATATTCGGCTACACAAACATTGACATGGCGTTGTGCTCAACTTTGACCACCAGCTTTTTTTTCTTTTTCCCAGTTACGGTAACCATTAGTAAATTAATGGGACTATTCTAATCCAGGCTGCAGTGAATGTGGGTGGGATAGTGCTGAATGCTTTAGCCATTGAACACTTTATTCTCCGGCATCCATGTGAACCAAACCACGTAAGTTCATAGTTATCTAATTAATCATTCTGTGCATGGACCTAGATTGATGGTTCCCTGCCACGTTTCAGAATTTTCAAAATTGCATGCCTCTTAGTCCATCTTCTTCTTCTTTAATTGCTGATCCTATAAACTTCAATGTTCTCCTCTGAGTATATCGTACACTCACAACACCCTAAAGAAGGTTAAAACCGCAAGGCTTAGATTTTCCATTTCAAGGTCAACAGCAACAGAAAGGATATCACATCCGATTTCCCGCCATGATGAACACGCATCTCCTGCCTTCGCTTTATATAATAGTTGATAAGGTTATGTTTTCGCTTACAAGGGCCATGCGGATGAGAAGGAAATGCTATTACGGCATGCTTATGGTCTGGGGTATCCAGAACCAAATGTGACATTCGCTCTTTGCCGAGGAAGTTGGTCCTCGCCCGCAGTAAGTGCACAACACTTGATCTCTAAAATCCATCTACTTCGAACCACGAGTGTAGACCTGTAAGTGTTTTTTAACAAAATGGGATCTGATATTCAGCTTAGGATCTATACCCCAGAAGAAGTGGTAAATGAATTGGGAAGAGCAAAAGTGGAGTATCTGGAAGCTTCAGTGGGAGTTACATGCAAGAGGAAGATCGTGGTGCCTAAGCTTTTGCAGTGGCACATGCGAGATTTTGCAGATGACATGGAATCACTACTAGAATGGATTTATAGCCAATTGCCACGCTCTGGATCACTGAAAAGACTGATGATGGAGTGCCTAAATGGAGAATCAAAATTTCCGTTGACAAAGATGGTAGAAGTTCAGCCTTATGAATCAGAGTTTCGCTACCTGCTGCCCTTTTAGGACTCACTAACAGGAAGTGAGAAGTCCTATCACAACTGCTAATGTCTGCACGTAAGTTATCAGTGCCTAGCATCTCAACGAGCAAAAGAGCAAGGATAAGTTGTGACTAGCTTGAGATCTAACCAGCTCCTTTCAAATATTTAGAATGACTGAGCTAATATCAGACTTTTAGCAAATGAATATCAATTTCGACAGCCAAAACTGATGTAAATTCTATAAATTTGAATGTTCTCGTGTAAGAAAATAAATAGGTTATTAGCCTTTATCAATACTAGACAACAGCCATAATGTAATATGTCGAGACCAAATAAATCATGATGCCAAACAACGACCACCTATATGAAACCACATTGTTCTACAAAGAAGTAAAGCAGCATGTTCAGAACATTGGACTACTTGGGTTTCTCCGAGCAACTAATGCTTTTATCACACTGGGAAAATTCCACCAACAAAGGTTTGGCTTAATAGAGACAACGAATCTCTCGTCCATAAGAAACAGAAACAGCAAATGAAATTCAAAGGGAAAACAACAGTATCATATCAATAAGAACAAAGAAAACCTTTCAACAATAACAGTGACAAGGATCCAAGCGATTTCAAGTTACATAAATGATTTCAAAGCTATACATTTGTCTGACATGAAAGAATTTGGAAGGCAATATTCAAAGTATTGTGAGCAGCTACAGAAATTAGCAAGTTCAATTACAGTTTAACACAATGGCATCAATCAAATTCCCAGTATTTCACCTTTTTTATCAAACCCAATGATCAATGAGTTCACTATTTTGATCACAATCAACAATTACAAGCAAATATAAAGAGGACTCAACTAAGGAAATTGACGATCCTATTCAACAGATTTAGGCCAAATACAGTTTCCTCACAGTTGACTTTTACCAACACGTTTAACGGTTCAGGGCATTTACCTTCAGCAGTAATGGTAATTAAGCAAGGCATTGAGTTGCTCAGAATTTCACCACTGAATCGTAAGCACAAACCAGAGACATCATCATGTTTGGCAGAAATTGGCATGTCAACAGATACGAGAGAAAAATTTGCATTGCTAAGCATCTTTAATGCTAGGCTTTCACAGACCAATAGAAAATTGTCTTTCACTAACGCATTGTCACCACTTTCCTTGTTGAGCTCCCCAATGTGGTCTACGAAGGTGAAACTGGCACGTTAAAAAAACAAATCCACTTTGGTTCAGAATGCTCAATGTAGGTTTAAAAAAGAAAAGGAAGATAAAAACTTGCGCTGTCACTCAAAGAAGGAGATTTCCAAGTATAAAAGAATCTCCTTTCTTCTATGTGTGTGTGCGACGCCTTTTGCAATTGCTTCAGTTCATCATGGGGAGTTAGAAGTGAAGCTTTTCAACATGTAATGACATTTTACAGCAGCTATCAGTATAAACGACATTACACATACATTTTCTTGTGTTATTTCATCTTGACTGTGCTATATCAGGAAGGAGGTGGTGAAATTTCAAGATAATAGAAGTCTCCTACTCGTATCATTATACTTGAACAATCATCAAACCCTCAAAGTCCAGGAAGAATAGACTGTTTCTTGCATCTTCCCAGAGAATGTGAGATGAACTTTTGATTTACCAAAATGAACTGTAAGGAGATATGTGATCTGTGAGAGAACCAACAATGTATTTCTAAATCCAAAAGTTCAAAGCTAAAAAAAAGTGCCCATAGATGTTTTAGACAACTTTTCTAGATTCACAACCAAAAACAATTAGATCACCAATACAAAAATGATGCTAACATGACAAAGCAGAAAAAAAAGCATAAGCAGATTTTCTGAGTATGAAATATAAGTCCTTCATTTCCTTATCTCTCTAAATATCAATTATGAAAAATAATAATATGCCAAAAAGAAATGATCTGACCTCCTGGTGTACTCAAACATTCCTGGGAGACGTGATTCCTTATTTGTGAAAGCTTCAACATCCATTGGAAGTGGTTTCACAAAATATCCAATGTCAGGCCGCAACTTAACAGAAAGCTTCTTGCCATTGCAATATAACACCAGCTTCAGAGGCAATAGATGGTGATGGAAACAAACATAGACAATCTTTTTTACTGTCTGGCCAGGTTCCAGTGAAGCAATCTCTTCCATAGGAACCAGTGTTGGCACATCCTTATGAGATGGTGAGCTGCAGTATTGAGATGAAAACTAGTGCTTAAAATCCAGTAAAACAGAAGGGCATGTTATATGGTCAAAGAAACCTTGGAGTTATGTTAGATGGGACAGACTTCCTATGGTTGCCTAAAGATCAAGTTGATTGGGTACCCCTGACGACTTAAGTATGAAACATGACGGAAACCCAAGAAAGTCTACTAATCACAAACACAAATCTAACAAAAGAATGCCCAATTCCAGCCAATAATCCACATTTACAATAATAGGATACCCAAAAAACTCCTAGTTGCATGAATACTTGGAATTAGAAATCAACTAGATCACTGGCCCATGCTATGCTGCGGGTCAGATCAAAAAAGTTATTAATATAAAAATACATCTATGTGTTACTAATATTGAAACAATCCCCACACGGTTTAAAATATTTTTTCTAGTAGAAAAAATATTTTAAACCGTGTGGGGATTGTTTCAATATGACCCGGTCAACTTGGCAGGTCCAAAGGCAACTCGGATGATTGGTAAAAAAATAGTTTAACTCAAAATAAATATTAAAAATAATATTTTTTTATAAATATGGAGACAGTAACATATTAGATCGAGTCAGGTCAACCTAGATTAATATGTCAATTTGCATGCTGAGTCATAAGATTATGATAACCCCATAGAAAGCAAAAAAAAACAAATTACGAAGTCTAATTTCCAATAAACCTAATGTTGAAGGATAAAATTAGAAAAAAAACAATAACAAAACTAAAAAATGACCCGAGTCAACCCCCAATAAAAACAAATTGAAATAAATTACGAGTCCCAATTCTCAATCAACCAGGTTGAGAATTGATTAAAAAAATAAAAATTGATTAAAAAAACATAAAAAATGACTTGAGTCAACTCAGGTTAATCTACTACTAGTGACCCGAGTCATGAGACGGGTATAACCTCATAGAAAGCAAACCGAAACAAATCACAAAGCCTAATTCTCAATCAACTCAATGTTGAATGATGAAATTGATTAGAAAAAAAGTCAATTAGAAAAAAGAAAAAAAACTCGAGTTAACTCGACAAACCCGCGGTCTAGGTCATGAGACTAGAATAACCTCATAAAAAGTAAATTAAAAAAATTATGAAATTCGATCCCCAATGAACATAATTGGAAAGATGGAATTGGAATTGAAAAATTGATTAAAAAAGACACAAATAAATGACTCAAGTCGATTTAAGTTAACTCTCTAAACTCGTAACCCGAGTCATGAGATGTGAATAATCTCATAGAAAGCAAACCAAAACAAATCACGAATCTTAATTCCTAATCAACCAAATGTTGAAGGATGAAATTGAGAAAAAAAAAATCAATTAAGAAAAGAGAAAAAAAACTTGAGTCAATTGAGTTAACTCGTCAAAATTGTGGTCCGAGTTAAGAGACTAGAATAACTTCGTAGAAAGTAAATTCAAAAAACTATGAAGTTCAATCCCCTAATAAACCTAATATTAAAAGATTTTATTGAATTAAAAAAAAAACAGAAATTGAAAAAAAGGAAGGAAACAAATCACTATTCATTGGAATAGTGATTTGTGAGGAGGGGTACAGTAAAACCCCTCCTCTTGTAGTTTTTTTGTTAATGTTAATTGTGTGATTTAGGAATGACTGTAAATCTGATTCTTAACACATTTTAGTTTTGCTCGAATGAAGTGCAAAGCATTGTGTAGGAATCTGTGGAGTTAAATGGGAGCACAGACTTCCCCAACCATGAATTATTACTTCCTTGGTAAGAAAAGATCGCACTCAGATCCTGGCTACAATGCATGTGTATGCAGGTATGAGCTGGCTATGGGATCTCAACCAACAAACTAGGAAAAAGAAATTGACTGAAAAGTTAAATTCAGAGGCATGTGATCGCTTAACAGAATCAACATTAAAAGGGCCTCGGATTTCAACTGAATAGCTAGACCAGTTGACCAGAATACACAAATAAGAGAACTTTTTAGACAAGCAAAGATTAAAGTTACCTCTCAGAAGAATCTGAAGGTTTGCTTGATTCCTCATCCACCAAGGTTACTTCTGAAATGGTCTCATCGGTACAGTTCTCAAAGGAAACTTCTACACTAACAAGTAAGGGTGATATGCTTGAAATTTCTGGTGAAAATGAATAATCCACCTTTAATCCATTTCCATTAGCAGGATCTAAGAGTCTGTAGCTTTTAGGTTTAACTCGACTGCTAACATCCCTTATGGAGATTCTAGCTGAAGATTTACGGAGTTGACTTTGTTCTGATGTGCTCAGGATTGATAAACTAGGCTGCGCATCCAACCATGTCTCTAGAGATCTCTTTGACATCAGCTCCTCCAAATCAGTAGAAGCAGATTGAGGAGCTCCATTCTGATTTTGGTTAGCATCACCAGTATCTGACAACTGAATCAATGGATCAGTGTTGTCAACCTCACTTGTTGAACTAGTCTCATCACTGCCACCATCCCCACTTGAAACAGTCATAGAACGTTCAGAGCTATAATCAGAAGCACTTTCCTCATATGATGATCCAGATAAAGAGTCAGTGCCATCTGCCCTCTCACCTAGTGTGTCCACACCACGAATCACATTTGTATCAAGCTCATGATCGAGAACACTGCAAGGTTTTGGGAGAGGCTCATATCCTGGAGCTGCATGAAGGACTATCTGTGAGAGAGATCCAGGAAGATAGACCCGATAATCCATACTTTCAGGTGACAGTTGTCTAGCTTGTCCCTGAAACATGCATTCTGCAAGTACTTGTGGCAGGTCCTGCTTCTTGGGTAGACAGTCCGTATCTAGCTCCAGCTCTCCACTATCTAAACTGCACGGCACAAGTTTTTTCAAAAAGCGAGCTCTGTCGCGAACATCATAGTTCAAATCACATTCAGCTAGTTCAATCACGTAGCTCCCTAGTTTTTTGAATGTCTGCATTTCTTCCCCTTTTGCACCTGATAGCACCTACAGGAAAAGGTGACTTGAATAGAATGTTTTCTTCAAGGCATTAAACTCAGAAGACCAAAACTAATTCATCTACATTGAGGTTACAGCAAATTTAAGAGAGTATTAGAAATACAATAAGATAAAAATAAATAAATCTTGAGTCCTGGTTTGTATTTACATGTGGCATACCCAGCAACTTGTTACAAATATTTGGGAAGGGTAGCTCACTAAAGCAAACTAAAAGGCACAAGTCCATCATAGTTTCTGAGAGAAGTACAAGAAAAGTATTTGATATACCTTAACGGTAGTGTTAAGAATCTGAAGCTTTGTTTCCAATGCTTCTGAAGTAAAGCTCCAAGCAAGATACTTCAGTACAATGGTTAGCATCCTTGGGATTATCTCCCCTAAATTCCTGTACTCTCCTATCATCCAAATTATTGTTGCACGGGCTGCTGGCACTCTGATTGAATCCAAACTGCGGACCAACTGGATTACAACCTTTAAAAGCAAAAAGACGTCACTTTAAAATGGTAAAAGAAAATATCTAAAAGCAAACCTGTGATTCAAAAATATGCCATAACATCATGCAAGTGTAAAGTAACGATGGTGTGAAGAATCAGTTGAGCTAATTGATTGAGGAATAATACAGTTTGAATAAATTGATGATAATTGGCAGGCATGAAGCAATAGCCTGAAGGGTAGAAATTTTCAACTTTAAAAAGAAACTAGTTTTACTGCAGAATAAGTGGAAAAGTGTAGAGAACAGGAGGAAACTACAGTATAGAAGCCAAACACCCTTCCCCACCTCGATGGCAAGCAAATGAAGGAAGAAACTAACATCCATGGAAAACTTGAACACAAAGCTCCCTTTAATAATTAGAATAAAATCTTCCAAATCCAAACATAAATTAGCATAAGCAACAAATTGAAAGAATCACGTGATTGCTGATGTGAGAAGTAACACAAAACAGGACAGCAAACACTAACCACATATACTGCTTCTAGCATTGGTCTTTTTTATAAATGATAATATCTCAACAGAATGAACAGTCAAAGGAAGATAGGCAAGAAAAGGAAAAGAGCAATATACCTTTTCATGAGCGGGAGGATCTTGTGTAATAATTGATTTAATTGACATTATAGCTTGAATTAGAATACCAGCTTCTCCATTAGTGGACCCAGGGTAACAGGTTGACAAATCTGCAGACAGGCTGTTGCTTAAGAAACAATAAATAGATTATCTTTTTTCATTTGAAAGATCTGTGGAAACTGACCCTGTTTAGCCAGAGCCAACAGTCCTTCTAAGCATGTGCTGGCCATATTAGGAATTTGTTTTGCACATAAACCAATAGCAGCAACAGCGTCAGCTGAAAATCTCCTGTCTGGATCTCTAATGTAATCCTGGCAATAAACTAAAGAATTAGCATCACCTCAAGCACTGAAAGACCATGTTGTCCTTATGACACAAAAAATTGCAAATGAAAGCAAAAGGTAATGAATAGAGGCCTAAGCATCCTACCAATTCTAATGTTTTTGTGCATACATGTGCGCACAGGTATGTCATGAGGTTCCTTTTATTTTATGTATTTTTTTTATTTTTTTTTTTTTTTTGTTACTGAGGAGTGAAGAAGTGAATATGTCAACAAGTCCATGAAATACATTGATGTAAGTGTGATCACATAAGTTCTTTCTCATTCCTTTTGAAATATAATTCAAAGATTGAGATGCTATTTACCTGCTTGAGCATTGTAATTGATTCCTGGTTTGATTGCGTGATACAAGTACTCTTACAACCCTATGCTAAATTTCATCTGACTTATTTGGCACTACTCCTATTCTGCAAATTCAAACCTCAACACTACATTACTATACAGAAACACCATGATTTAGACAACTTAGCACCAGCTGAAGATGCCTTAAAGCATCCTACAAATGCAAACATTAAGACAGTGGTACAAGGAAACAGAGCAAAGGGTCATTAAGAAAATACTATGAAAATGAACTGCAAAAAATGGCAAACACCATAAGCAACCCTTCTTTCTCCCCATAAACAAAAGGCTAAGTTATGTAAGAGGAAATTCAGAGGTCAAGAGCATTTATAAAGCACATGAAATAACGCAAAAATGTGATTTTAACATTCTATCATCATATCAAGGGAGTGAAAAGTCAAACTGACAAACTTCCTAGGAGAAGACACCTAACTATCAGACAAATTAAAAAGTGGGGAAATACCTGAAACTCTTTGAAGATGGATGAGATAGATGAATCAGTAGCGATAGAACAAAGAATCTCCAGCTTCAGAGCTTTTATTTGGTATGAATCTGAAGAAACTACAAAGAAGTCTTCGAAGTACGGAGAAAAGAGAGAAGGCATTGCTTTAGCAAACACTTGAATGTTGCAAAGGACCTGCAAAGGTAATCACCAAATTATTCTTACCTTAGTACTGCTTAAAGTTAAAACTTTAGCAAACATTTGACAAAATCCAATCATGTACTATCAGGACATTTACATCCATGCATATCTTGAATGCCGAAGGATCTTCCAAGAAAAATATATGGTATCATGAATCACCTACTTGTATAGCACATTAAATGACTTTCCAGTACATTATCCATATCATTTTATATGTAAGACTATAATATGGATCACCCAAGACAGTAGCGCCACAAAGAACCAACAGTCAGAAAACAAAGGCATGTCAAGAGCAAAATAGCTGATTGATATATCAAAGCAAAAGGCTCCCTTGGACAAGCACTGTACCTATTTGTAAACGTCAATGTAATATTTTTACTTAAATGCTGAAATGTTGATTAGTAATCACATTGAATCAATGCCAAATTAGCAAATGAAAAAATCATACCATCTACCATCCCACTCGATTAACAAGCAAGCAAAAAGGCAGAAATTATACACATTAGTTGGGTTTTAATCAAAGCTCTAATAAAATTCCCTTCATGGATCTCATTTTCCCAAAAACACAATGTTCTCCCTTTTCTCTCTAACAAATTCACTGATTTTCACACTCAACGTAAGCAACCAAGGCGCCTCATCACAATCTCAGCCCACACCTCATGGATTACCTTCTTGAAGGTGATGACAAATAGGTGTGCATTATGAGAAACAAAAGCAGAGAAGCATGAGAGTTATATATTAGCATGTACACACATCAATGATCATTATAACACGTAATAAAACAGATGAACACAGGAAGTTGAAAGTACCACATATTTTGAAGTGTTAGATGATCTCAGCAAAAACAAAAGTGGTTTGACAATTCTTTTGACTTCCTCCCTTGGAGCCATGATCCAGTGTACACCAGCTGCTGCCACAACCACTGCACTATTGTTGCTCCATAGCAGAGGAGATGTACCCTGAAGTAGGATTTTCACCTCATCATTACTTCTGCCAGACGTAAATTTTGCTTCGTTGAATTCAAAGGATATCCTGTTAGCATAACTTGACCTTGACAAGTATTCATCAGGCCCTTCAATATAACATCTCGAGATCGTCCGTGCCAAATCAGAATCATACTTCCCGCTCATGCCACTGACATCATTTTTAAATGCAAAGTCATCATCTGAATCATCCTTTTCAGAATGGGATCTTTCTCTTCCATGTAAAGAGAACATTATGGATTCTTTCACAAGGCCATGCCTTGCTATGGCATAGCGCAAAAGTATTCCAATCAATACTATCTGACCCCACTCTTCCACATCGGGAAGAATCTCACATAACCTTCTATATTTTCTCCCAATCAAAGAATAATTATTTGGACACACAGAAGTAAACGCCGCAGCAGCAGCTCCAACTACTCCAGGTGAACTGTCGCTTAACAATGTTCCAACAATCTGCATAAAACAGAAAACTATGAACTCATCAACTAAACATAATGGTAATATGTAGCACCTCCATGGCTGAGATAAATTACAAGCTCCCAATTTACAAATTAAATGAATTTCCTACACATTTTACTACACGGATAAAAGAGCGATGTCACGGAAGAATTCGAAATTAATAAACACAAACCTCTTCAATCGTAGAGGAATTTTCCTCGAGGTACAAATCATGCAACTTAGGAAGAGCATTGGCAGCACATTTTCTCACATAAACAGCCATATCCTTGGCACATTTTCCCACAGCCACCAGAACAAGTGGTGCTATTACATGTAAGCGAATTCCAGCCATAGTACGCAATGCCCATGCTCTCACCAATGGATTTGAATCTCCCAGGTCCTTTTGGAAGGAATTGATTGATAGCAATGCTTCATTTGGACGCCTGAAAATAAAATTGAAGTAATGCCAAAATGCACTGTCCACCTTACGTGGTTGTTTATTGTTGCATAAGTTCAATTTATATCCTCAGATGTGAGAAGCATGAAGCATAATAGAAATAAAAATTGATTGCTTACGTACTTCTCAGCATAGTGTAGCAGGTACAAGTAAACCAGCTTCTTAACTTCCAGTGATTGAGATGCCACATTTTTAACAACCTGAAATTCCCTTTGATTAAAGAAGAGCAGATGAGATAAGATATATTCTCCGTTGATAGAGTATTGAAATTGTAATTTAAATCCTCGAGCCAAAATTCAGTCCTAATTACTCGATTAACACACAGTAAAACAGTAGAGCACGCAGCATTTCAGAAGCAATGAGTCTTGGATTGTACTCCTATTATAAGAAGAATTTTAACAATTTATATTTTAAAATTAAACTTCGAATGGAATGATAAATGAGAAAACCTCATGTTTTCCCCTGAAGTTTTGGTTTATAATTAAATTAAAATGAGTATCTACATCTAGAATATGTAATTAATCGTGGAAATAGATTCCCAAGCAATCGAATTTCTCGTTTCTTCTAAATCTAACGCGAATCATTGACTACTCATCACTCAAACAAGTAGAGCTAATAACTTAAAATTCCAAAAAAACAAAAACAAAAAAGATTCAATATCCAAATTCTTATTTCCAAGCAGAGATTAACATGTCGCAATTTAAAAATGTAAGCATAATTAGTGCGATTGCATTGAAAATTCAGTTCCAATTGATTTTAACAATTTTTAAACTAGAGAACGAGGATAGATGTAATTTATATGGACCTGAGGGAAGAAATTGGAAACGTCGAAGCCTTGAGCGATGAGAGCGAGGAGGCGTTTAAGAGCTTCGCATTTCTCGGAGTCGAATTTGCTGTCGAGTAAGGGTGCGATGTTCACGTCTTCTGGATCGTCGTATAAGTGAGCGTCGGTGCCGAACCGAAACATGAGTGTCGATGCCTTGCTCAGTGTGTCAGCAGTGGCACCAAATTGTGTAAACATATTTTAGTGTTTTTCAGTCTTCTTAGGATTTTTGCTTCAAATTTATGAATTGTATAGGAAGATGGTGATTTGGTTCTTGTAGACGTGAAACTGGATTGTGAATGGACAGTCTGTTTGCCGGAGTTTGGAATTGGAGAAGTGGCCTGTTTGGATGAGAGTCTTAGTGGAGACTTGTTTGAGAATATGAATCCTGCCTGGCCTGAGTAAGTGCTTGTTTGGATTTTGGAATTGAACTACATGGGTGTTGTTGGGCCGTGGGGACCTCATTGTGGGCCATAATGCTTCATCTTGGTGCCATTTGCTGTAGATAGACTTGAGCGTGAAGCCCATTTTTAACGGGGAAAAAAAAAACAGTCGTTTCATAAAGTCCAGATATATTATTATTTTTATATTATAACTCGCTATTATTTTTATATTATAACTGCATTGAGTGTTTCTGTTTTATTTTTGTGTTTTTTTAAAATATATATTTTTATTCAAAAAATATCAAACTAATATTTTTTTTAGTTTTTTATAATATTTTTACGTGAATTATTAAAAATAAAAAAATATTTTAATAATTTTTAAAAATATTATATATTACAATTTCAAACACTCATAAAAAAGAATTAAATCGGTGACAGGGGAGATTTTTTTCCATCAGTTTCTTATATTCTAACTTTAGTGTTCAAGAAAAAATATTAAATTTATTTTAAATATAAAGAGTGATAAATTTGAGATCATTTAAAATTAATTTAATTTCAATTTGACATATAAACTAGAAAATACCCTTCTAATTTTTATTGAAAAAATTGTATGGTGCCATTACTGCTATGATCATTTATTTTCATTGTCAGGGGACGCGGCACATTTATTTATTTTTCATGAAAATCTATTGTTATTTTTGCCATATTGATGTTGTTACTGTAGCCACCTCTTCCACCAAGATCAACAGAGTCATCCACGTTGGTGTCGCCACCGTCACAAATATCATATTATAAACTCTTCTCGTGATAACCACTGTTATCTTTCGTCATTATAGTCGTTGTCGCAGTTATTGTTAATTTTCGTCATTATTATCACCATCGTTCTAGTTGAGAGTCATTTTTTATCATATAAAAAAACATATACACTAAAAAAGATATCTTTCATTTTAATTTCTAGTTTTTGGATAGGTAGTACACGTTGTACCGTTATGCCGCAGATAAATAAATAAAAAATGTCAAAGAAATATCAAAGCTTCGTTGGTGTGTTATAGAAAGTAAAAAAAATAAAAAATTCATCACTCGGGTCACTGGAATGATAAAAATAAAAATTTATTTAATTATAAAAAATAAGGATAGTAGATGAGTTAAATTTGTATGGAAAAGGTGATAGTAAATACAAGCACTTCAATTTTCAAATATTATAATATTAAAAATAGAAATTAGAAGAAATAAAAATATATTTTATGTTAACTAACGATAGCATACCAAACTCGTAACTTATGTCGTGAAGTTGGAACAACTCTATAAAAGAAATAAAAAAATATGATATTTGATTTCTAACAACCTGAATATAGATGTGGGTGAAATAAAAAAAAAATATTTAACAAAAAAAACCTCAAAAAACATTACCAAAATCAACAAGCCTACCAAACCCTGCGAGTTTAATCTTGTGAACAGGACAATCTAATAGAATGCAAAATAAAACAAACACAAGCAAAATTATGAAACTTGGTTTCTAAATTAACAAAACATTAAAGGATGAAGCCCAAAAAAATAAAAAAACCAAGGTCAACCTAAGAAAGTTGTTAACCCGGCAACCTAAATTATAAAACCGAGTTAACCCTGTATAAAAGAAAGCAAAGAAAGTCAGGAAGCCCAATTTCCAATAAATTTGGTGTTGAACGAAATCAAAAAAGAAAATCAATGCAAAAAAAAAAGATTGATGTCAACTTGGATTAACTTTGATGTTAAAGGCATGGATCACTCAACATGAATAAACAAATAAAATAAATTTTGAATCAATCTAATATTAAAGAATTAAATTAAAAATAAAATAACTCAAAACAGGAAATTATAATAAGAAAAATGAGGATAAAAATTGATAAAAAAAATAACAGGACACCTTGTTAAATTTGATTGGACCAACACAAATTCCACATGGAAAAGAGAAGAAAAAAAAAAGAGGGGTATCATTGATCAACATACACTACTTTGGTGAACAAAACTCGATATAAAGCTTCAATTGCCACCTGAATGGTTGTTTTTGACTATCAAAGACGCGACGAGCCTTCTTCAAATGCCAACCTAACTGATATGCTCGTTTACCCTGTCTCCCTATATTTATTTTTATTTTTTTATCATTTAAAATTGGTTGTTCTACATCTATAAAATTACATTTTATTTTATAAAATCAAACATCAATTAAATGTTAGATTTTTTTTTTGATGCTGTGAAAACTCTATATATAAATAAACAAAACAAATTATAAAATCAAATATTAAATACAGGAAATATGAATGGATCAGATCTAAAAAAAAATGCTGAGTGACTGGGAAAAAAAAAACATAAAATCTTCCCCTAACCATACAAGTAGTCCCTGATATTATAAAGAAAAAAATGACATAATATTTGTCCAGACCTCAAATTCGGTTCCCTAAAATCTAATTATTTCAATTTAATATAATTAAATTTTATTTTATAAAACCAAACGTTAGCTGAGCAACTAAATATTTCTCCGACGTTTTTAAATCTTCACACATAGGCGTGAAAAAACAAATCACCAGTTCGATAGCAAAACAAAACAATATCAAAGAACCAAATAAAAAGAACGAAGAAATCGAGTAACCGAAACGTAGGTTGTTTTGATTCCTCGATTCCCACACCAAAACTTTCATTCCTGTATCCAACCAAGATAGTGTCAGGGTGCCTGATCTTGTTGCCAAAAATTCATACCAAGTGCCGTGCTGTTGCACGACTTCGAGAAGAAATTACACGTGACCTGGTAATTATGTTTTTTTTTTAATTTAAAAAGTGTTTGGAAACGCGTATAAATTATAATTTTTAAAAAATTAATTTTTTAATGTATTTTAAACTTTTTTGATAAGTTGATTTTAAAAATAATTTTTAAAAAATAAAAAAATATTATTTTAATATATTTTATTAAAAAAATATTTTAAAAAACATTCGTAACCACACTTCGACTTTAATAGTAAACTACACTTCCAGGTCAGCTTTTACTTAAGCATGGATCAATATTAAAAAAAAAAACAATTTTAAAGATGCACGCTACCCAATCTATGACTCTAAGCTTTTAAAATCTGGTTTATAAATAAAGGTTTCACTACCAATGAAACTGTATAGATGAAATTACTGGTAAAATGATAAAAGTTCCAGTAAATTTGATCACAGCCATTGTAAATTCTAATCCTCACGGTACGATAAAAAAGAAGAAAAGAAAAAGGGGAAATCCAAATAGTACTGTTCCGAGGTCAAACTCGTCATCCAAGATCGTTGACTGTCCAAGTAGGGAAAAGAGGCCAGGCCTGCTCCCTCATTGGTCACTACAGTCCAAACAAATACGAACGTACGCTGTCACTGCCCTTTCATTTCCGAGTTTACGGTGGGCCCGAGTGTCAAATAAGGGCGTGTTTGGTTTCGCCGCTTGCCCCAAATTTAGAAATTTTTCTTGTTTATTTTTTTTTAATATTCTTGAATTTTCTTCATTTTCTATATAAAAATTAATTTAAATAAATAAATAAATAAATTTTAATATATTTATAAATAGAAAGGTTCAAACGTAACATTTATCACATTTAAAAATAAGTATTAATAAGTTACGGCTTAATGAGTTGTTTGTTTTTTCTGTTAAAACCGTGTTTTATGATTTTTTTAAAAATTTATTAAAATTAATTTTTTTATTACTTTGATAAGTTAATTTAAAAATAAAATTTTTAAAAATATTTTCATACATTTTTTTTTAAAATACATTTGAAAAATAACTTCTACTCAAAAAAAAAAAAATACATTCAAGCACTAACTAACCAAACAGACCTCGAATTTCACCGCTGGCTAGTGAGCTGCTACTATTAGCTTTTTTTCCTTCTAATGGACACTGGCCAGTGACTCAGTGCTCCTGCTATTATCTTTTGTTATTCTAATCTAAACAATTTTTTTTTCTGGGCCCTCCTCTGTAAAATGCAATGACAGATCATGTCAACTGTTTAGCTGCTGTAGTTGCAAAGTTAACCTCGTGTTTTTCAAGCGCGTATTCCCCACACAGTAAATCATGCGTCTAACACGGACCACCAACCCAGGAAAAAAAAACTCCAATCTATTTTCTTTGAAACAACACCACACCCAGAACGAACCTCCGTATTCCCACCACCACATAAAAGTGTATTTTATTTATAATTATTTTTTTAAAAAATTAATTTTACATGCTCTAAAATTAATAATTATATAAGTTTTGATCATAAAATTTATAAAATTTAAATTAATAATTTTTAAAAAGTAAATTTAGAACCTAACTAGTTAAATTACATCGTTGAAATTATCATTTTAGGGTTTATACTATGGATGGTGGAATAATCTAATGGAAGTATCTAATAATTCCCTTTATCCAAGAAAAGGGGAACAAAGTGTTAGGATAACTGTTATTGAATAAAATTAACAAAACTTGACACATGGAACCGATATTTCTTTATTCCCCTATTTTGTTGTTCTTGCAAAAAAAAAAAAAAAAAAACTTTGACATGTAAAAATTAGTTTGACTTTATACTGAAATTATGATTGAGATATTGTTTTATTGGGTGAAAAGGAATTCATTTAGTGTGATGCTTCGTGTTAGAGTTATATTACTTATTTTTCTAGATAAACAGCATGTTTATATATAATTAACCTTGATTATTTTGTTTTTTTGGTGGAAAGATTACATGTTTTATATATAATTAACCTTGATTGCTTTGTATTTTGTTTTAGAAATATGAAATGTTTGTTTTCGGTCAACTCCGTTTGTGAGGATACCCTAAACTTCAACTCCGATACGGGTCTCTTCCGTAAGGAAAAAAGAACTTGTTTATTTTTGAAGCAGAGATGCTGTTTTTAAATAAATTATTTTTTGTTTTAAAATAATTTTTTATGTTTTTTTATCATTTTGATATGCTAGTATAAAAAGTAAATTTTAAAAATAAAAAATATATTACTTTAAATATATTTCTAAATAAAAAATACTTTGAAAAACAATTATTACTGCAGTGCTAAACATGCCAGAATCAAAACGATTTTCAAAAGAAATGGTGGTACTTCCGCTTCCTTGTTTTTGTTATTTTTATTCTATTATTATCAATATGATCTTATTTAGCATGGTTTTTATTTAAATATATTCAAATTAAAATATACTTATTTTATATCATTTTTAAAAATTCTGCATAAAAAAAGTTGAGAATGCTGCAATATTTTTAAGTATATTTCATGACATACAAGGATAAATTGGAAAATTAATACAGTAAATTAAAAAAAAAATAGTGAATTGACATATAATAAAAAAGATTTGGTGAAATAACATAGTTTGACTATGTCATACTTCAGAAGCGTGACATAGTCAAACTCCAATCTTCTATGTCAATCGATTCATAATAGTCAGTGAAACTGGTCAACCGATTTTGAAAATAACAAAGAAAATTTTAAAATTGCCAAAATCAAGGGGCCTCAATGAGATTTTTAGTATCTAGAGATCTGATGGTTCACATAGTAAGACAGATGGCTACTATAAGGAGAACGATCTCCAGAAACTTTTGTAAATATCTGAGCCCAATCAAATGGTCGGGTCAAGAATCATGGTTCTTTTGAGCCGTTATTCTGGTTTGACGCGACCAGATCTCCTTTTGGATCTAGATTTATCCCATTAATCCATAAATATATATGCTAAGACATCCACATAATTTGTTTGGAGCACATCCTCATTTGGTTATGATATACTTGCACCTAACTATTCAGAATCACCCACTATTACGTGGACTATTAGTTTTTGAGATTTTATTTATAGTTTATTTTTGGTTAATAAGTTGGATAAGGATATATATTTTAACTCATGAAATATGTTTTGAAGAAAAACTTTATAAAATGATGGTTTTTATGTAAAACGGATGATCGGTTAATACAATTGGATCCAACCGGTCAAACAATCGAGGCAAAATATTAGAGTTTGATTATGTTGCTCTTTAAAATTAGCATGGCATGGTAAAACTATATTATTTCGTTAAATCTTTCAACTTATAACAATTCATTAATTTTTTTTAATTTACTATGCTAATTAAAAAAAAAACAATATGCAAGTTGGTAGCAGATGTTGCAGATTTCATGCATTCAGTAACTCGGTCAATCTTGACACTTACAAAAGTTTTAAATCAATGACAAAAAAGAGCATATAAAGCTGTCAAGAACAACATTTGTAGCGATATAGCTAAACCAGATTTAAACCAGCACATTGGTTATAAAAAGGGTTTGGAATTAGAGTTTTCACTTTCAAGTAGGTAAAAACATATCGAGGAGGGTAATAGAAGTCATTACACGAAAAAATAACAGAGGGGACAGGGGCGGACCTGAGTTATGCTTGGAAGGAGCTCGGCAGTCCAAAATTTTAAAATATCTTGATTTTAGTCTTTAAGTTTCTAAATTTTTCATGATAATTATGTATTCAGCCCCTCTGAAAATAAAATATTTATTCTTCAATCTTATAATTTTTACTACGGCACCCTGGATAAAATTTTATAAATATGCCCCTGGGTGTGGAAGTAATTTCCCTGGAGCATGAATCTAGAAAACCAGCTTGAAAATGAAAAAAAAGAGGCTATGCCCTATCCACTGGTATAAAGTATTTATTTGTTTTTATGTTTCAAAAATATTTTTTTTAAAATATATTTTTTATTTTTTTACTTTAAGTTAATTTTTTTGATGTTTTATATTATTTTGATATGTTAATATTAAAAATATTTTTTTAAATAAAAAATATTTTTTAAAATAATCATTATTATATTTTTAAATATCTAAAATAATCATTTGACTAGTCGGCAATTTAATGTAAGTTAATGTATTGAATTTTCCAGACTGAATTTACTCAACAAGGTAAGTTAATGTATTGAAATTTAAAAACACGAACCCCTTTGACAAGTTTTATATTTCTACAGTGTCAGGTTAAAAGGTAAATAGATTAAAAATAATTCAGTATTTTAACGAGAAAAAGCTAGTGGTAAAAATCACATAAAATCAATGGATAATTCACCAAGTTCATGATTAGCATATCTAGATTGCATATCCATCTCTTCCAGTACTGCCTGAAATCCATCATTCATTTAAACACAACCCAAATGCATCAACCACGGTTAGAATTTAGACAAGAGTCGGTGATTTTACTATTCACCACTTTACAAAACACTACTTATTATAAAAGAGTTTTTTTTAAAAAAAATATATATGTTTTTTTTAATTTTATCATTTAAAATTTAGTTTATTCTATATTAAGTTTTATTATTTATCGTGGTTTGTTTTTTTAGCTATTTTGATTTTATGATCCGTGTTGCAAGTTTATCAAGTTAACTTGATCAGCTCAATTTTTTTATTTAAAAAAACTAGTATTTTTTGTTGATTTCACTCATCAATATTATGTTAATTATAAACCAAGTCTCTTGATTTTTTTTTATTTATATTTTATTAGGCTATCATAATCTCATGACTTGAATCATGAGTTTTACAGGTTAATATTGGTTGACTCTGGTCATTTTACCGTGTTTATTTTTTTTTTCAGACTTTTGATTAAGAATTGTGCTTTATAATTTATCATGAATTGCTTTATAGGGGGTGTTCCAATTTCATAACCCAAGTCACGGGTTCGGTAAAATAACCGGGTTGACCTAAGTCATTTTTTTAGTTTGGTTTATATGATGTTATCATAATCTTATAATTTAGATCATGAGTCTGACAGGTTAATTTAAGTTGATTTGGGACATTTTTGACGTCATTTTTTTATTGATTTGTTTTCCAGTTTTATATTTCAACAACTAATTGAAAATTAAATTTTATAATTTTTTTAATTTATTTTTTGTGAGATTATTATAATCTTAGGAACCAAGATATGAACGTGGTAGATTAACTCATATTTTTTTTTTAATTTTATTATTCAGTATTAAGTTGACTGAGAACTTAACTTCATAATTTGTCTTGACTTGCTTTATAAAGAGTTATCACGATTTTATAATTAAAGCTGTGAAATTGATATGTTAACCTAAATTAACCCGAATCAATCTTATATGGTGGCATATTAATATTTTTGAGAAGAAATACTGCCTTAAATTTTTTTTAAAATCAAATTATATTTTTACCGGTTATTCAGATTGTATTTAAACCTATTAATTTATCTAAGTTACATTCAAATATTTCTTTATTTTTTTTTAAATTAACAACACTTAAATGTTTTCTCAACGTTATTTTAGTGCATGTCAATATCTCAATAGCAACCAAAGCGGGAATTCTCTTGCTACGGTGCTAAAAACCAACAAAACATTCACACTATATTTTTCTCACCCAACCTCGAAAGTAAACAATAACATAACAAAGACTGCTATGATCATAAAACGAAATTGTCCATTCATCATCTATTAAATCCTGTTATTTGCATGGTCAAGATCGATTTAAAATGTAATTTGAATTGAATTTTATTTTAAATTAGATTGGTGACTTACACGGATAAATCTGGACTGAATTGATAAAATTTAATTGACTCAATTAAATATATGAATAATATTTTTTATTCTAAACAATATTATTTTAAAATTTACTGACAATCCTAAGACCGAAGCTAGTTCCAATAACCGTGTCACTTCCTAATCCAATTCACTGTATAATTCCGAGAAAAATAAAAAAATAAAATGGAATGGTACACTAATTAACCCAACTCGCTAACTAACACTGTTAAAAGAAAAAAAGAGAAAAAAACTCGCTTTCCCATATCTGCCCTCATCACGCGCCTTAACAGACAAACTCCACTCGCGCTAGGACGAAACTCAAGTCCTAACCGAAACACACACTTGTCATTTCTTCCTCAAAAGCTCCACTCAAAAACCCAAATCCATCTCCTTTAAAACACTCATTGTTCGTGGAATTTAACTAAAAACTCACAAAATCTCACCATTTCGAGCTCTGATCTTGCACAGGTAATGGTTCCCCAGCTTCCATTACGTTATTTTCCTAGCGTTCACTCTTACTTAATTCTTTACAATTTTTTTCACATGCACCATAAATGTGTTATCATTTTGGTGTTTGATTTGGTTTTAGTGTTTACCAGTGTTTTTTTATTAAATATTAATCCCAGAGTTTCTTTTCACTGATCTGCTGATTATCCATGTTTTATGTTTATTCACGGTGATTGAGATACAGTTGTTATAGATTCCGTGTCCTTAAAAAACTGTTTTAGCCTGCGTTGTTTTATCCCGAGCTCTGTTCGGTTCCTGGGAAAGTTTATGTATAAGAGAAAATTGTTTGGAATTTAAGGAAATAAAATGCACTTTGCCATTTTTTTCCTGTTTGTATCTAATTTTTAGTGCTTTAATTTATGTTGTTTTTTCTTTCACATTTTTTTCCCTGTTAAGCAAACGGAGTTTAATTACGAGTAATTTCTGTGATTATTTGACTATTACAATTTTTTTATTAAAAGTTATTTGACAAATTGACATCTTGCCATATGATGTCTTGCATGTATAATTTTTTTTTCACTCATTTTACATTTGGGCTTTTGAATTTCTGCTTGGGCATGTGTTGATGATATTTATGATATCGTTTTGTATCTTTGTCCAGCTTTCTGCTGTTAAGAGTAAGAAAAAGATTCTATTCACATTATGGGTATTTCTTAACATTTCCTTGCACCCAGGTACTCATTTGATACATCCAAGTGCGAAGCTCAATGGAACACAGTTCAGACGAGGAGATTGATGCAAGCGGATCTGATTCTGAAATGGATGAGTATGAAAATGAAGCATATGAAGAACTGAAGGACGGGAAGCTCCGAGTGAAGATTTCTGATGAGACTTTTGCTTGCCCCTTCTGCCCCCAGAAGAAAAGGCAAGCTTACCTTTACAAGGACCTCTTGCAGCATGCTTCGGGGGTAGGCAAGAGTAGGTCACAGAAAAGAAGTACCAAGGAGAAGGCTAATCACCTGGCACTGGTGAAGTATTTGGAAAAGGATTTAACAGCTGCAGGCAGAACATCAAAACCTGTGGGTGAGACTGATCCTCATAGTGATTGTAGCCATGTGGAGAAAATGGATGTAAGCCAATCTGAAATGGATAACTGTGAAGATAAATCTTATGAAGAACTGAAGAATGGAAATCATCAAGTGAAAATTTCAGATGAGACTTTTACTTGTCCGTACTGCCCCACCAAGAAGAGAAAGCGTGATTACGTATACCAGGACCTCCTCCAGCATGCTAATGGGGTGGGAAAGAGTTTGTCAGAGAAAAGGACTGCCAAGGAGAAGGCTGATCACCTCGCATTAGTTAAGTACTTGGAAAAGGATCTAGCAGCTGCAGGCAGTTCATCAAAACCAGCAGGCAAGACTGAAAATCTTAGTAGTTGCAGTCAGAACGACAAGTTTGTGTGGCCCTGGACAGGTATTGCGGTTAACCTACCTACTAGGAGGGCTGAGGATGGGCGATTTGTTGGAGAAAGTGGGTCTAAATTCAGGGATGAGTTGAAAAGTAGAGGGTTTAACCCGACAAGAGTTCATCCTCTGTGGAATTTTCGTGGTCATTCAGGAACTGCCGTTGTGGAATTCAACAAAGACTGGCCTGGTTTGCACAATGCCATTTCATTTGAAAAGGCTTATGAGGCAGATCAACAAGGGAAAAAGGAATGGTTTGCTAGTAGTGGGGAAAAATCTGGTATCTATTGTTGGGTTGCACGTGCTGATGATTATAATTCGAACAATATTATTGGAGAACACCTAAGAAAAATTGGTGACGTTAGAACAATTTCTGATCTCATAGAGGAAGAAGCCCGAAAACAGGACAAGCTTGTATTCAATCTCACAAATGTTATTGAGACCAAGAATAGGTACTTGAAAGAGATGGAGTTGAGATGTTCAGAGACTTCAGCCTCCCTCAACAAGTTGGTTCAAGAAAAAGAGAAGCTTCTTCATGCTTATAATGAAGGTGTGTTCTGTTATACCACTTAAGGCAATATTTTCTCTACTTTGTAAAAAGTAATACAACTTTTTCTTGAGTAATAATTTAGGTTTTAAGCTGTTATACTCGTTCATGTGCACAATCCGCAGGAAATAGTTGCTTATTTCTTTCTGGTACCATGCTGCTGTATACAAATTGATTCATGCTGCATGCATATGATCATTTGCAGAGATAAGAAAAATTCAAACGGGTGCAAGGGATCACTTTCAGAAGATATTGAATGACCATGAAAAGATTAAGTTGCAACTAGAATCTCACAAAAAAGAGCTTGAGATGCGAGGATCAGAATTGGAGAAGCGTGAAGCCAAAAATGAAAGTGACAGACGAACTCTTTCTGAAGAGATTGAAAAGGTGCGCTCCTTGGTGCTTGAGTGGAATGACTTGTATGCATGTTCTCATGTTCTGGCATGAACATTGAAGAGGTGAAACCAATAACTTAAAATCATAAATAGGAGAAAATAGAAGGTAAATGGTGTCAACTATTTATTATTGCGGACCTGATTTCATCGTTTCGTTGAAGAGGAAGAGCAGATAAAATGATCGATCTTGCTTACACTGCATTCTGTTAATGATATTATCAGAGCTTGAATGGAAAAACATGTTGTCACAGTGAACTAAAGTCCTGCCCCCCCCCCCCCCCCCCAAAGAATTTGAAAACTATTCTCTTTTTATACTAGAGTTCACTTCAACCTGTTACTTCACATGCAGTGTTCTTTAGTGCTGATTGATTGAAGCATCCTCGCTGTTTTCTAAATGATTTTGTGTGCTTTGGAGTTGGAGGTGATTATATCCTTTTTCCTCAAGGGGTCATATTTTTGGGATTCCATGGTTCTATCCATTGTCTCTGTTCAATAAATGCTTTAGAGAAAAATAAATCTTTTCCTTTCCACTCACAAGGTATGATTTTCAAACGATTGTTTTCTGCAACTCTACTAGATGGACTCTGTGCATAGTGTTTCCCTATCTCTTGTTTGTTCGAGGGGCATTTCTGATTATGTTAATGTACTTAGATCCCTAGCTTAATAGTCCAAATGTATTATGCATTCTCCGGTGTAATTTATTACAATAGGCTGTTTCACACAATAACTATATTTGTTATTTTAGCATCAGTTGAAGTGTTTCTTATGATATTATCTGCTCAAATATTCGACAAGTTTGCCATGTCTGCCTTTTTTTTTTGTTATTTCAGAATGCAGTTAGAAACAGCTCACTTGAGTTAGCTGCTTTGGAGCAACAAAAGGCTGATGAGGATGTCTTAAAACTAGCTGAAGATCAGAAGGTTGGTTTATTCTTTTGCGTACTTTGATAAATAGCAGAGCATATCTTTATCAATGTTGATAACACGACATGTTGAAGTTATGCCTTTGATTTTCGATGCCATTCAGAGACAAAAAGAGGAACTTCACAATAGAATCATTAGACTGGAAAAGCAACTGGATGCAAAACAAGCATTGGAGTTGGAAATAGAGCGGCTCAGAGGCGCATTAAATGTGATGAAGCACATGGAGGATGATGGTGATGTAGAAGTTCTGAGAAAGATGGATGCGATAATAAAGAATTTGAGAGAAAAGGAAGGAGAACTCAATGATTTAGAAGCTCTTAACCAAACTCTTATTGTAAGGGAACGCAAGAGCAATGACGAGCTTCAGGATGCCCGCAAAGAACTAATTAATGTTAGTAGTTTCTACTCTTCCAAGTTTACTGAAGTCCATGACTTTTCATTCTTAACTGAGAAGACAAGCTATTTTCACAATCATACATCTAGGAATATTTTGTTCTCAGCTGTGACAACATAATTTGGCGTGGTCCATATTCCATTTCATTATGATGACGCTATTCAACCCATATAGTTGTTTAGGGGATTGTAGATGATGAAATATCCTGGGATGGAATGGAGTGGTCAAGAATATTCTCGTCTTCCCTCATGTGGTTGGTAGTGCTAAAAATCCATGATGATGATGAGTTGTTTAATTATCAATTAAGGATTGGCACCCTTTGGTTGCTGGCATTGGTTCTTTTCTTTCTAATTTGATTTGTTTCAGTTAATATTGAACTTCATCATTTGACAATGCAAAATGTTACTCATTATGAGCAATTTCTATTTTCCAGCATGTTGATCACACAATTCTATTCATTATTTAAATGCCTAGCGGATATTTTTTGAAGCTCTCTCATTCATTGTACTTGTTCCTATCTCTTGGTTGTTAGATATCACCAATCCCCTTTTTGGCAGGGCTTGAAAGAAATATCAAGTCGAGCTCATATTGGTGTAAAGAGAATGGGAGAACTTGATAGTAAACCATTTCTTGAAGCAATGAAGAGAAAATATAACAATGAAGAAGCAGAGGATAGAGCTTCAGAAATTTGCTCATTGTGGGAGGAATATCTTAAAGATCCAGATTGGCATCCTTTCAAAGTTGTTATGGTTGATGGGAAACATCAGGTGTGTCTTCCTAATTGGCATTTATTTGTGCTGCATATTGAGCAATGTTGCATATTTCGATGCATTTTATGTTTCCAATGCAAGAAACAAGCTTGGCAAGCATGGTAGGATATATTTCTTGTGGGCCTACAGTTTACATTCTCTACAACTTGGCACCATTTCCCTTTTGTATACTTCTATATAGTGAACTAGGACTAATCTAATTTCAGCAATTGAGTTTCCTCTTTGTTGAACAGATTTTCTTTCAATGTGGTCTCGTTTCAGAATTTTCCTCTGAATTTTTCCTTCACCATCTATGACGAGCTTGCACTTTTCTTGAATGGTGTATGAATGTCTGCTTTCTGTCTTAAAAGTAAGCGGCCATGTCAATGTGTTAATCGGGTCAATTTGATTTGTCAAACTATTTTAAATATCAAGAAATCCAAGAGATGCTAAAAAGTTTCCTTGTAGTATTTACATTTGAAGAATTGAATTTATGTACGAATAATTTTATTCTGATATTTTCTTTTTTCTTTCTCATTGTGGTTTTTCCCATCCCTTCGCCAAGTATGCTGCACCTTGATCGTTGCTTCCTTTCACAATGAATGGCTAAATTTTAATTGTTGGTTCAGGAAATAATTGATGAAGAAGATGAAAAATTAAGCCGCCTGAGGGATGAGATGGGTGATGAAGCTTGCATGTCTGTGACGACATCCTTAATTCAGGTAAATGAATACAACCCCAGTGGCAGATATATTATCTCAGAGTTGTGGAACTACAAAGAAGGGAAAAAGGCTACCCTGGGAGAGGGAGTCTCATTTTTATTGAGCAGATGGAAAGCACTTAAGCGCAAGAGAGAAGGTTGAAGGTTGGTACATTCTGTTTCATGTTTCACTCCTGTCTCAACTGAATAATGTCCTTGTTGTCTCATCTCTCATGTTGATTGTAATGCATCTGAGGAAAAAAGGAAGCACTGGAATTTGGCATTTAGAGAATGAGATGTTTTTCAGAGCTCATCCTGCAGGAATGCTCACTGATTGAAAATTATCTATCCTTTTGTTTTTAAAAAAACTACAAGCAAAGATGTGGGTAACCATTTAAAAGGAATTCAAACCAGTTGTGCATGCTGCATTTGTGTCGGTTATCTAGCTTTAATGACTAGGCACCCCTTAAGGTCATTAATAGGGTTTGAACGCAATGGTCATGATACTCTTTTCTTAGCTTCCTATTTTGGCATTAGTTTTATTCTAGAAACATTGTTGGTATGTACAGGAAAGACCTAATCAACTGCCGAGATGGAGCGACGAGCCCAAAACTGGAAGACCTGTTATCCGGCAACCAGGAAATAAATCAATCTGCCAAGTGATTGGCTGGTTTAAGGTACGAGATACCTATTCTGTGTAACATATTGAACTTGGTTTTCCGCTCTCATTGGATGTCTTGCTCAGAATAAACTGTCATGTGCTAACATGCGGAATTGGTGTCGGACAATTTTCATAAAGATGTGGACTCAAGTTTGACCCTCCTGGTCTTCAAAAAGTAGAATGTGCATTTTCAGGTGTCCATTCCCTCAGTGTTTGCTGTAAGGCATACACCTTACAGTTTTCTGAAGGTAGGATAGTAGTGGTCACATTCTTCTAACCTTGTATGTGCTTGTGAGTTTTGTTCCTGCAGATGCAGCAAAACAGCAGACATCCTTTGATTGCTGAAATTGTATTTTAAGAACTCTTTAATAGGCAATAATTTCTTAGCATAATGACCACGAGCAGTCATCTTTGCAAATTGTCTTTTCATCAATTTGGCCAATTTAGAATGTTTGAATCATGATTTAGCTGAGATTATTCAAATTGAGTTTTACTTATCATTTTATACATGAGATCAAACTTGGTCACGAGACAAGAACACGTGTAGAAGTATGCTTGAACCCAGAAATCTCTACAAAGGTAAATCTGGATAAATTACATGCAATTTTTCATTCTCTGTCAAATGCTTAAAGATTTCTTGTACTAAAAAAATTATATGGGCAGCTGTAGTTGGTTGGGCCTGGGGTTTTGAATTACTTTTGTTTACAGTAAACGTGAACAAGTCCAAACTGTATATTACCTCTAGAATATTAGAGTTCAAAATGCTCCTCTACGGCTTCTATAGTTTAAAAATTTCCATTTCCATGATCGATCTCGCTGCTTGAATAAATTTGCAATAAGACCAGAGGTGTGAAACAGGGTTGGCCGGCCTCTAGACAGCACGAGCGCAGTACGATAGTTTGGCATTTTAAAATTTTTAATTTTTAATTTTAATTAATTAATTTTTATGATTTTAGATTGAGTGTTAAAAATAAATTTTAAAAAATAAAAAATATATTTTTTATGCACTCTCCCAGACAAACATGCGGACAGGTCTCGGGTTTACTGGCAGGTCAACTTCGGAAATAACATGAATTTTACAAGAACAAAATTTGCTTATTTCAGTATACTCTCAAAGAAAATTACAAGTTTTTTTTTTTTATTTACTCGCCATCCATGAATCTTTTAACCAAACCCATGCTGCTCATAGCACAAATGCACATTTAATTTATCAATAAATATGAGATAGTTAAGTTTTCTTAATATTTTTTAATACAATTAATTAGAAAAAAACTATATCATAGAATATCATGGAAGCAATGAGCATGAGCATGAGCTAGCAGCAGGTGGGCCAAAATGGCATGATACCATCTTATTAAACGTAAAATGTTTTGTAAAATGATATGACAAATATGGATTGAATTGGCACGCAAAACACGCTTTACACCTCCAAAAATTATTCTCCTGTTAAATAGAAAATTAATTAAAAAATAAATCTAAAATAGCTTGTGAAATAACTATAACCTTACTCACTGTGTATTGTGGATTTTATTATTGCGTTGTGAGTTTCTCTTCTTTTTTTTTCACTATTTTTTTTTCATACTGATATCTTTGCATTAAGATGATTTAGGGTTGAACTTTGTATTTTATTTTGGTTGACTTGATATAGAGTTTCTTGTAGTGTAAGGAAATAAATCTGACATTTATTCTACTCGATTTGGTAAAATAAAATTCAAATATAATAATTCAAAATAATATAAACTTCAGGAATCAAATTAAAACTTAAATGAAACTTCGACTTAATTTTAGCCAGATTAGGGACTAAAAGGAAAAGTGAATGGTGTGGGGAAGGTCACCACGATGTGATGGTGCATGCTTTCCTCTAAGATTTGCAGGGGTTTTTTTATCAGTACCGTTGAAATCATTTTATTTTTCAAATTGATTTATATCTATTTTGCCCGTCCTTTATATTCTAGTTCTTTATCTTTTAATTCAATCTTTTATTAAAATAAAATATGTAATTGAGTGCTAATTTAAGCATAAGAGGATGAAACGTCAGTTTTGGGCACATGGCTTGACTTGGTGTTTGTTAATATTTTACTACAAGATTAGTTTTCTTGATAGAGAGGAATAAAATGGAATGCCAAAAGAGAGAGATTGGGCATCTAACCATAGAACCGGAGGAGTGTCGGTATAAAATGGAATGTCAAAAGAGAGCTTGAGCAGCTTACCAAAGTACTGGAGGAATGCAAGGTCCAGAATGACATGGAAACTTTCCCTGACAGGTTTTTCCATCAACCCGGTCTGGTTCTAGTCTCGGGTCGGGTTGCATTTTAAAACTATGCTAAAACTTTAGTGTATGATATAAAGAAGGTCAGTATACTATAACTTGCCCATAAAGTACCTCAGAGATGGTTAAGCCCCTCGTGCATTTCCTATTGTTGCTTTATTTCAAATCTCAATGAGTTTTTACTTAAACTATGACAATGCAGTTGAAAGAAACCTTGCAAACTCAAAATTCAAAAGAGAGTTCAAGCTATTCATATACTGAGATTGATGCTCTGAGAAAAGATTTAAGGGAAAAGGAAGATGCATTTGCAATATATGGAAAGCCTTAATCACACTTTGATAGCTAAGGAGTCTACGAGTAACAAAGAGCTGCAGGATGCTCGCAAAGAATCCATCAGGGTATGGCTTTTCATCTGTCTGCATTTCTTGCCCTTATATTTGCCAATTTTAATAAGGCTGCAGAACATCTTCGTTAATATTCTACTGCTAGCCATTACAAGCTCTTGAAATACAACTTTTCCTGATTTTGGCCACACTGGGCTTGCAAGATATGTTGAACAGAAGAACAACACTTGGAATCAAACGAATGGGGGGAGTTGATCGCAAAGCTTTTGAAGAGACATGCTTGCTTAAATTCCCCAACGAAGACACGGCAGACATATCTGCTAAACTATGTTCATCATGGGAAGAAAGTGTGAAAGATCCACACTGGCATCCATTTAAGAAAGCAGTTGTTAAAGGCCAACTGCAAGTACATCTTTACACCTCGTGCTTCTATTATTTAGGTAGCGTTATGAAAAAAAAAATTTGTTTAATTTTTTTTTAAATTATTCTGATGTGCTAATATTAAAAATAAAATTTTAAAAATAAAAAAAAACATTATTTTGAAAACTAAACTTTACCAAAATACAAAATACCAAACGCTGTCTTAATTTGTGCTCTACTGCATCTTTACACTCTGCTTGAACCAATCAGAATGTAGAAATTGTACTTATTACTTTTTGCATAACTCTATTTGGATATTGATTGCCGAGAAATGCAGGAAATATTAGACGATAATGACGAAAAGTTGAAAGGGTTGAGAAATGAATATGGAGAAGTTGAACGCTATCTTAACAAATGCATTACTGGAATTGAACGAGGACGTACAATCCAAGTGGGAGGTATGCAGTCCCTGAAGTCTGGAACTTAAAGGGAAGGAAGGAGAGCCACCATGAAAGAAATCATTCAGTATGTGATCAAGCAAATGAAGAGTCATAAACGTAAAAGAAAGTACAGATGTTTTTACCTGTTCTTCTGTTGTAAGTTTATACGTTTCAATTAACACTTCTAATTCTAAAGCACAATCTATTTTCTAGCTCATTGCAAAGCTAATCGACAAGATTATCTTTTTAGATTCAAACAGTGAGACGATGGATTAAACTGTTTGCAGTTTCTTTTCAACTGCGGGTAGCCAAAATTATACTGGTTCCTTTCGGTAACCTGTCACTAATTAGTCAAAGATAAATCGATACTGCTTGCAGGTGATGTTGCGAAAACTTCTTCTGCACAAATGAAAGGGTAAAACGGCTATAGATGTGGTCGCTGCATTAGCTGCTTCTTTGTTGGCCATTGCATGGGCAGTCACTTCCAAAAAGACGCTATCTTTGCTGTGGATAATATCTAAGATATCGACAGAGGTAAAGAAAGGTTTTTACAGTTTGTTTCATGTATTGTCGATAAGCTAAAGCAGAAGGATTTGGGTACTAAAAAACAGCTTTGAAACTATCTAGATGTAGTGACACTTTTATGTCTACAACCAGCTAAATCATCTGTATTCTAGTAGTGCTTCACATTTTCCTTCAGAATGCAGCATCATAGACCCCAATGTAACCACGTTAGTCCCACGTGATGGGATCCTCATAGAAATCTGCTGAACAGAGAAAGAAATTGGTCATGTATCTCGTTTATCATCTTCCCCGTTTCCTCGTAGGTTTTAACTGTGAGAATATGCTTCTCACCTTTGGCACATGGAGACCACAGTCTTCTTGATTATGTTTTAGGTTAGCAATCCATAATCGGATGCATCCTCTCATGCATTTTCGACATAGTTAGGGTAAGGTAACGGATGATTTTTAAAGTATTTTTATTTTGAAATATATTAAATAATAATTTTTCATTTTAAAAATTATTTTTGACTAGCATATTAAATTAAAACAATCTAAAAATATAATTTTAAACAAAAATAAATAAATTTTCATCAGACACCTGTTTAGAACGTAATTCTAAATAACACCAAATTCATGTAATGTAACCTCTCTTTTGATTGGAACTCAAGATTGTAAAGTGGGAAATAGTGCTTAGCAGCAAGCCTGATTTGTTTTGCCACCTGCTCGAGCCATGATGTGGGGCTGTTGTATATCGGCTGGTTCCTCATCCAAGAGTGGGAAGTCGGGCCAAAAGCCCATAGAGCCTCAGTTATAAAACAGTGGGCTTTAAGCCTTGTGAAACCCTAGGGACCGGACCTGCAGCTATAAAAAACTGAAAAAAGAGAAATGCCTATCCCATCTCACACCATTTCCCATCTCCAGCCGCCACCAAAAGCAACTGTAGCAAAACCCTAGGTTAAGAGTACAATTTTTTTTGAATCGACAGGTCTATTTATAAGCATATATGGGTTATGATTATAATGAGAGGGGGCTTAAGTGGGATCTTCAACAAAACCCATTCGGATTTGAAGGTTAAAAAAAGATGGAAATAGCTAAGCACAAAAGAAGAAGAGGCCGCCACTCTGAGAGTCAGGCTTTGGTTTCTCTTCAATTTCTCCTTTCCCTCTTTTTTAGCCATTCTTTCTTTCTGAGTTTTCCACAATGACAGACCTTTTAATTTTTACACTTGATATGAGCTCGCATGTCAAATTTATATTATATTTTAGCTTTTGCATTGATTTGATTTTTTTACAAGACTTTTTTTTATATATATAGGCATGTGTTGTTTCTGTTATGGGGAAGCATTTTTTGTTTAGTTTTCTCATTTAACAACCGTGCAATAGAGAAAGCCTTGTTACTTCACTTTCTTTTCAAGAGCAGAAAATTTTGCTTTTTGGAAGCTGGTGAGGTAATTAGGCAGCGGCCAGACAACCGTAGGGATGATTCCACAGATGACGGGCTGTTAATCCCGCTTTGTCTACTGATTCCATCTCACATTTCTTACTTTGATGGTTTTAATGTTGGTTAATTGCCGGGAGCCCCTAAATCCATACAACCGAAGATATTAATTAAATCCGAGTAGATGCGGATGAAATACTGATTTTGTTTCTAGATTTTTTCTATCTTTTTTGGTTTTTTAGAATCTAATTATTTTTTGATCGCATGTAGTAAGATTTATGATAAAACATGGGTGAAATATTACACCTTAAAAGATTTTGCTGATAGAAGGTTGTTTCTGAACGGCCATGTTGTTACCTACATGGCCTTTTTTGCATCTTGAAAGCATACCATATGCATAGTATGATTGACACAACTTGATTTCGGTACATAATACTCAAAATTTAGTGTGCTAAATTTCATTCATTGAGAGAATTTGGAGAGACGCTTACCTCAATTCGTTTGAGTATTATGTTTTTATGCACCTAGGTTGTCTAGACGATATGAATTGGAGTTTCTATGCCGGAGACAGCAAAATGAATCTAGTAGAGCTTTTTCCTGAATTTTAATACGTACATGGTTATGGGCATCTGCTACATTAGGTTTGTTTTGTGTCGCCGCTTGGTTCATAAATTCTTTATGATAGGCATTGTCCAACACTATTGAAAACTTGAGGTCCGTTGCCCTTCATATGCAACTTTAAGATTAAGAAATTGAGGCAGAACAAAAGCCCTTGCAACAAGTCGAAATGGATACTAGAAGAAACTTTTGTCGAGAATTTAAGAACATTTGAAGGTTTCCCCAACAAACGGACGATTCTTGGACAAATGTAGGCCGCTGTAGCTACATACACACCAATTTCCTGGACAAAACTGCTTCATACATCAAGAAATACCATACCAGTAATTATGCATTGCTGTTTTGCGTTAACAGGAAGCTCCCTGTAAAATCTAAGCGAGTTCATTCGATCATCCTTGTTTGAGCTATGCTTGTAATTTTCGTTGTGATTTGTGAACCTGAAAGTCGTCCTTTGTCTGTAATCCTGAGGCTTGCCCTATCAGTCAGAATATGCTAAAACGTTATTGATTTGTGAAGCTCCATCGTGGTTCTTTTGTTTTAATTGAGTTGACTCGTAATTCCACTACAATGGTCCAAATTTGGTTGCTCCATTGGCTTAGCTACATTTCCCATTAACGACTCCCACTTTCCCCGAGAGAAATCGTACTCCGACTTGCACAGGCTAAAATGACGGATATGGGCGCTCCTTCACGAGAACGAAGGTCAAGAAGAAAGGCGAGCAGGGGACTTGGATTTAGCTAGGAATGCAACAGTAAAGCAAAAGATTCACTACTGCTCCTTCATGAGAACGAAGGTCAAGAAGAAAGAGGTGAGCAGGGGACTCAGAATTAGCTAGGAAAGATGCAATAGTAAAGCAAAAGAATCACAACTGCTACATAAATCGCCTACACATCGGCTTACCTTCAAACAAAAGTGAAAATGGAATGGGCTCTCCTGGAAAGTGGAAGCTAAGGTAAAGAAGGATTCATTATATTGCAAACGTGGATCATACTTGTTCAATTCACGACGAAAAACTCGAAACCTTTGGAAAAAAGAAGTGGGTTAAATCTGTTAGGCCTGCTTATTTGATGATCAGGGCTGTGTACTAACAACAAGAACAAGAAGATTAATCTTGGGCCAATTTATAGCACCCCAGTTGTCTTTATCCATTTTGTTATCACTGTAAATGCTGTCCCATTCTTTATGGTTTCTTTTTGAACTTTCTAGTATTCGCGCGAAGACTGAAGACAGACATCAGGGTAAGATAACAACCAGAATAGAATCTTTGACTTGTTTGTCACCTCACCCATCACCACCGGAGGAAAGAAATCATTCATTTTCTTACCGTCCTTAAAGATCCTTCGAGGCTAGAGCCAGCTTTGGCCCCCCTTGTAGTCTTGCATTTTTTCAACTCAAATTCAATAGTTTCGTTCTCCTTTATGTGGTTTCAATAAGAATTACTTCTCCGCTCATCCCAAAACTGTTAAAAAAGAAAAATTGATGTTTAATATTTGGGAATTGCAATTGGCACAGCCCGGCCACTTTTTTTCTCACAATCAAATGACTAAACTATCCTCTTCTATCTTTTTGACCTTTTATCATCAACTAGTGTAGAACACCGTCGAGAGAGCGTGTTTATTTTATTAAGGCTGTCACTTTATACATTATTTTAATCGAAAAGAGTGCCTGCAGATGCAAAGACATGTTAACGTTGTCTGTGCAGCCTTAGAAGAAAGACTTCGTCGATATAATTTCCACAGATTTTTTTATTCGGGGAAATAAGAGGTTAATAGTTTCACATCCGAAGCCACAACGATTGATTATTGATGACTACAATTCAAAGTGACAGCCAATTGAATCGAAAAGGAAAAAATGAGAGTCCCAAATCACGGCGATCCACCGAAAAATCCAAGGATAAGCTAGTCTTTCAAAGAAAGAAGAAGGGCAGTAGCCTTTAAATTCTTATCGTCAACTGTGACCACCTTTTTATGGAATAGTTTCAGCTTCACTTGGTTAATATACTACAACTGTGATCAATAACCACAGTCCACAGGTTCTAATCTTTACTGGTTTTTTTTTTTCTTTTGACATCATTTTCTCAGCAACGGGAAAGCAAAGCGAAGATAATGATTCCTTTTGCTCTCTCACATAAAGCGTAGGATAGGTATCTAACTTTTTAGTAATAGATTATTACTTCAGAACTGAGAAGGTCAATATACTCATTTTGTCAGATAAAAAAAAGGGGGGGGGGGGGGGAATCTGTGCTCATCATAGACAGGAAGGCTGTGCCAATAGCCATTCCCTTAATATTTTAGAAGATCAAATTACTTTTATCAAATGAGCTCAATTGCGTGCCGCAACTTTTCAGGAAATGTATCAGCTCAAAACAAGCCATATTATAAAATTTGAACGTCTAAGATCACTTTCGGAAAACAAAGAAACAAGATTCTTGTATGTATATATATAGATATCAATTTATCACATGGTAAACAAAAGCGGCGGGCTACATTCATCCTTGCAGCCACCTCGGCTTCCGACCTTACTACATTCACTTTTTCACCTTTTTTTTTTTACCCATTAACAAAACAACCACCCTTTAAAAAAAAAGTACAAAACTCTCCCTTTCACCGCCACCACCGACTCGCTTTTCTCATTTCCACTTTTTTCACCTGGGAAAGAAAAGGCACGGAAAAAAAACGCAAAATATCGAAGAGGGAAATTTAAATTAAACCAGTTTAAACCCTAAAATTCTTTCCAACGAAAGTCTGACTAAATTGCCAGTTTGAAGGAACAACGTTCCATGAAGTAGAGGTGCGTCTATCACTGCCGGTGACCCTGAAAGATAATGACTGGCCAACCAAAACTGAGTTTGACTGCCAGTTTTGACCCCAGTTACGACTCATGCTCATCCATCCAGTCTTTGATCCCTTCACGCTCACTTTCACAATATCTCCTGCACCTGCAACGTTGGTGATCAAAACCAAGTTGAAGTAACGGTGACCGTTGATTTGGAACCTGATCCCCCCTCGTTTTCTACACGGCACCCTATAAAAGAAACAGATGGCATATTAGTAATTTGGAGGTGGGGACGAAGTAGATATTCTATCTGATGATTCTGATCTCTTCAGAAAATACTGTTGATCAGAAGTTTCAGAAGATTGTACGCTTAGAAATCTTGAAAGACCAGTCATTCTATACTAGCATAGGAAATCATGCAATCACATTTTATAGTCTAGAGTCCAGGCAGATTTATTCGTACTAAAATTGAACTGATAAATAGGTTGTATGTTTACCGGCGGTAAGAGACAGGGACGATGCCAGCACGGTACTCAGCGATCTTGAGGAACACAGGCATAGCAAGATCGAAGTGAGGACGAGGAGGATTGCACCAACCACCATTATCACTGGGCAGTGCATAATTAGGAGGGCAAAAGTTTGTTGCTGTGATTAAAATTGACGGGCTACCAGAGTGGCACCATTGTGGGTCATTACCGCACTTTATTTCAAAGCAAGCACCACAACTAAGGCCATTGTTGAACAGGGCTGTGCTTAGTGCTGCGGTATTCACGCCATAGCCTTGGCTGTACAAGTTGCCGTACCCACAAGCACCGCCTGAACACAAGAAATAAGATCAATTAATTTCCTTATGTGGGATTTAGACTTTTGGTTTTCGAATACTTAAAATGGAATTTTAATATTTATTTGCAATGCGTGGTATTGGCGTGTGCTAATTGCGTTTAAATGCCTCTGAAATCTGATTTTGGTTAAAACAGAGTTCAGTGCTGTTAAAAAGCAGGGAAAGGTATGGGCTTGCTCTGTGTTTATGGTTCTGTCATGGGAAATGCAAGAAGAAAACATGGGAGGGGTTATACAAAATGTAGAAACAACTCATGAACATATCAAAAATTCAAGAAGCTAACTACTTAGCATGAACGGTTCAAGATGACAGTACCCATAGTCCCAGAGGCGTCACTGCCACCGTAAAAAGTAGCATGGGCGCTCTGCCAGGCTCCTCCAGTGTAAACACCAGGAATTCTTGCCTCGACAAGAGTCAAAAACAGCACCAAAGACGCAACACAAATGGTAGCCCTAATAGCCATTGCTTCCACCTGTCGCTAGACTATGAAGAGGCTTCTAGAGATGGGGATTTGGGACAGGGGGGAGTGTGAGGAGAAGGCGGGGAGTGGACTGCTATTTATGGAGGCAAAAAGCATGCATTGTCAAAAAAGAGAAACCAAATTATAATCACCTTTAATTAGTGCTTGGTTTGGCATAAGTTGATTAAGCCAAATTCCCTCCCCTGGCGGTAAACCTTTTCAACGTCCATCAAATTTCTACTACTTTAGTTTGTTTACAAAAACACCCTCGTGGTATTTTGGTTGAAAACGGTAAGGGCATTTGGTGGGGTGCCGATGAAGGACACGAGACTCAAGAGGATCAACCACCAAGGCTGGTATGAAACCGCTTTGCTTCATTTCAAATTTGTGCAATTGATTACAGTTTTGTCTAAAAATTGCTAACTTTATTGTCTTTTTCTGACTTCTGATTTTTCCCTCCATTGAAATTTCGGACTGAAGGGATTGATGGGCTTGAATCTGGAGGGAATAGTGGGGCTACAACTTTTACGGATCATAGAATGTAACATGATACTTCAGGTAACGTGCGTGCTGCTTTAGACTACAAATCAAGCGTGTAATGTGGAAACTATGCACACGCTACTTTTAAGTACTGTGTATAGTATAGAAATCTCGAAAAAAAATTACGTGTGAAGTTGAAGAACGTTGCATTAGGAATCATGTAAGATTACTTTTAAGTAGTGTTTTTGGATTCACGTTGAAAGCTAAAGCTCTGCTCATTTGTTAATCATGCAAGAGCTTGATGTGAAAATGACCCGTAAACAGCCGTGTGAAGTTGAAGAACGTTGCATTAGGAATCGTAAGCGCAGAATTTGAAGGGCTGGTGCAAGCCATCGTGTTCTCTATTTATCATGAATACAAGGGATACCATAAAAGGCAATTAAAACTAGTCAAGAGTGACGAGAGAAAGGGTAGCGGTTCCTTCTTTTCTCTATGCAGTTCTTATCCTCTGGCAACATCAAGATAAAGCAATGCCTGTAAACCTTGAAGGATACTGCGCGCACCCGCCTCATTGAAGATTTTCACAGAAAAGGCAAGTCTCAACGGGCCGTAGTTGGAGGGAGGTGGGACCCAGATACCCGGATTTATCGGTCCACGTATTACGCCGTGCATTAGCCGTACGCTAGTTGGACTCTCTCTCCCTTGGGTCTTCTTGGTCACGGTGTTCGTATTTTTCTACGTTGGAGTCAACTTTTACCGGAGTTGCCTTGTTTTTCCAGCCCGCACCCAATAGGAAAGCAGGTTGATTGATTTGCCATGCTGATCCCTTTCAGTAATTTTGATTTCTTAAAACTCTGACTATTATAGTATTTCCAGGATTGATTTCGCCTTGAATAAATCCTTCCCCTTTCCAGTTTAGACAGGTCATCATCATCTTTATTAAAGGAGAGATTTAAGTAAAGGCAACGTGATTGATATACCATCTCGTGCAAATCTTTTGAAGTTGAACCTCAAACTTTCAAGTTTAAGAAAAATGTCTAAAAAAAATGACAAACTGCAATAAGTTTAGGATGCAGCAAGCAATCCATCCACCTAACATCAGATAGGTACTAAATCTAACCAGCGAGACCTTAAGAACTGTTAGGATGGTGTGCTTTACAGGTCTGGCATTAAGGATGCTGGGTGATGACGCAAACTCCATGTCCAATCTGATCATATCAACCAAATCTTAGAAGATCCACCACGTCATCGAAATAATTAAGCTCTTGTTCAACAACACACACCGACCTGTCACCCATAACACCCCCTAGCAAGATTAAATTGTATTAGCTCATGCAATGAGACCCCAACTCATTGCATGTGAAATTGCCCACCAGTACTTCACCTCTCCACCCAACATCTTCATTTATGTCACCCTAACTAGCTAATGTCTACTACAATTTTGTTTTCAATCGACCCAGTTAAACCCCATTGTTATCAGAAGCATTTCTTTTTCCTTCTGGGCTGGGGCAGTTTTCCCCTTTTCAACCCAAGAAGGAAAAAAGAATGCTGCTTGTAGCATTTCTCAGGTTACTTACTGATCTAAAGCCAATACCCTGTGGACGAAGGCGTAAAAAGAACTCCTACGTGTGCATTGAGAAATTTGCGAATCTTGAAGATATTGTTCTTTTCGAATGGATAATTTTGCTGTCACTTTTTTTTCCACTAGCTAGCGGTTAGCGGCGCAGGCGAGGCAAGTTGTTATTGATTACTTCTCATTTGGCATGGGATTATAAATACCACTTGATTTGATCTTTTTGAAGTGAAATATACGACAAGTGTATATATAAATCATTAGCTAGATCTATTACAAAGAAAAGCATGGGACAGTTAAAAGTTTGGAAGCAATTTAAGCAGGTTTTTGGTATAATCACTGGCCTCTCAGCGATTCAATACTTTCATTTGAGGTTTGGTATGTATAATTAAGAGGGTCTGGAGGACATAATTAGCATTCAATAGAGTAATATATGCCCCACGTCACGAGCCGTTGGCCTTCATTGAATAAAAAAACTCAAGAATAAATAGGGTATATTTATCGCTTTATAAAATGATCATTCAAGACTTTATTTATCAGATTTATATATATAAAAAACATATATATTTCGTAAACATTATAAAAAAACCATATAGATCTCATTCGCCTTAAACTTCCTGATCCAGCTCCCGCAACCCAAGCAATGAAAAGAGTATTGAAATAGATTTTGTGGTTATAGTTTGAAAAAAATTGTTTTATAAAAAATATTTTTGGTTAAGGTTGATTTGATATTTATATATATTTGATTAGAACTATGGTTGAAATTGAGGTTGAACAAAAAGTAGTTTAATGTGTTTGGTTAAGAATGTTTTTGAAATTAAGATTATAAAATAATTTTAAAAAAAATATATATATATATATATTAATATTGATGATTTTTAATTTAAATACTGTAGATTTTACTATTGCTATTACATCATGAAATAAAAAATACTTTATATAAAATATTTTTTATTGTTTCATTAAATTATCTACAATTCCATCACGTATGAAATACATCCGACAAGTATTATAGTTTTCTTAGTTTCTTAAGCGTGCAGCAATATCAGGTAAAATATAATCAAGAACAAAATTGAGATTGCGATCAAATTCTGCAAATGCTATGTCATCAAGAGATCTCCATCTAATTTATGTAGTATCATTGAATAATATTAAATACTAATTTTTCGAATAAAATACAATTAAAAATAAAAAAATATTTTTTTTATTATTTTACTAGGTTGGACCAGGTTCAATGTATTTTTAGCTCTGGACCAGACCCGGTCCGACCAGAATAATAAAGCATGGCTATACTGTTCGTGTGATTTATGCAAGAAGCAACAAAGAGTTGCTTTCCTTCCTCCTGTGTTTCAAACGCAAATTACCATAGAATCCATGAACAGTAAATAGCGTTTTAATTGTTACCAAACCGTTGTTTCTCATAATTTACTTTAAAAGAAGAAGCAACGACGGAAAGAAACACTCAAGAAAAGAAACGAAAAACAGTTTCATTTTGTGGTCTAAAATAAATATCTCAAACCCTACACGTGTGAGAAAATTGTTCAATCGGAAGCTAACAGGTGGCAATTTGACCCATCACAAGATCTACTCTTCACATAATTTGCTTTATTGCTTTTTCTGC